>Ga0172369_10001923_pt1 | contig 29281 bp, 22 predicted proteins | sample LakKiv25m_FD_114539 | JGI IMG/M metagenome (GOLD analysis project Ga0172369, IMG submission 114539) | Freshwater microbial communities from Kabuno Bay, South-Kivu, Congo - kab_022012_11.25m | ecosystem: Environmental > Aquatic > Freshwater > Lake | place: Democratic Republic of the Congo...
CAAGCGGATGCGAAAGCCCCAGTCTAGGTCACGGGCAGCACAAAACAGGTCATTGTCATCAAAGCCCCGATCGGCCAGCAAGATCACCCGGCATCTGGCGGGCAAAATATCGGCCGCTTCTTTCAAGATATGCTTGTACTTCTCAAAAGCCACCATCGTGCTCTGCTGTTTCCAAATCACCCAACTCAACGGCAGCGCCCGGCCCCGATAGATCAACGCCACACGCACCAACACAAACTCATCCCACAGACTGCTGCTGTCCAAGGCAAGATAAATCGTTTGCCCGCCCCAATCCACCAGGGCTGCTTGCCCCAGACGACGGTAGATATGTGTCACATCGATCTTGGCGTTCTTCAGCCAACGCACGAATTGCCGCTGTTTACTGGCCGCCTGCGTGTCTTCATACCGATGCAGGCACCATTTGCTCAGGTGGACGCTTTTCTCCATAAGCACTCCCGTTATCGCCCAGGCAAATGTCACCAGACATCTCCTATCATGAAATCGCACCTTGCTTTTCACAATCATGTCAGTTATGGTACGATAAAGTCTGAGGCTGTTCATCGGCGCTCTTCTCCTGGCTGGTTTTGGTCTGGAAACCTAACTTTGCCACAAGTTGCACCGGTTGGGTAGCCTCCCTTTGGTTAATTCTGTCAGTCAATCAGGCCATCATGAGCTCTTCAATCACTATTATAGTGGGTTCTACGAGCTTCACAATGATGTGAACCCACCATTTTCATGTTATGATAATACCAGGATTGTGACATCTTTCTGAGCCGAGCTATCTTATGTCTGAAGATACATTTGCCAGCCGCTTGAGATGGTGGCTTCAACGCACAAATTTTGTTGCTGATCCCTTCGCTCTTTCCGAGGCAGATCAGGAAAAAAGGCATCTACCTGGCTTGTATGTGGATCGCCCTTACCTATACGATATTCTGGGCGATGTAGAAAGGTTACAACCATCCTTTTTGCTGGCGAGGCGAGGTGAAGGCAAAACGGCTACTCGAGAAATGGTGGCTTATGAGTGCGAAAAACTCAGACTCAAAGATCGCGTTCTTGCAGTACGGTATTATGATTATGATTATCTCTTAGAGCTTGCCGAGAATAATCCTTCCCAAATTACGGCTAAACACCACGCCTATGCGATCACACGCACATGCATGAAGGTGATGGCGGAAGATATTCCTGCACCGTATTTCGAAAGGATCAAAAACGAAGACCGCCCACTGTTCGCAACCTATGTCAAGCAATTTGCTGATCCTTTCAGCGGGTCGCGTTTACTAAAATTATTGAACAGTGACCCCCTGGATATTGCTTTAGGAACCCTTTCAGCGCTGGAAATTCTCACATTCCTCGTAAAATTTGTAACTCAATTAGGGGAATCGGAGATAAACCACTATCAAGTGGTTTATCTTTTAGTAGATCGCGTTGATGAAAGCGCACTAGGGTCAGAAGCAGCTATCAGCATCCTAAAGCCCCTTATAAACCAGAAGCCCTTACTAGAAGCCCCAGGAATAGCATTTAAATTTTTTATACCTCTAGAAGTAGGTCTGAATTTACAAAAAACCGTTGATATTCGAACCGATCGGGTATGTATCCGCCAAATCGAATGGGACCCCGAGACGCTGCGCAAAATGATCAACCAGCGAATCAATTATTATAGTGAAGGGCAACAAACCACTTTTGAGGAACTCTGTGTTTCTACGATCCGCCATAAGGCCGTAAAAAAAATGATCGAAGCATGCGAGAATTCACCCCGCAAGCTGATCCAGCTCTGCGACCAGATGATCCATCTTCATGTCAGTCGCTCCCAAGATACTCTTCTAGATAACGCCGATCTAACAAACGCTATTAGTGAGATGATCCAACAAAAAGAGGTTGAGACCGCCCAGGCCTCGATTGCTCATGGTCATAGATCAAACGAGGAAGAAGAAATCCGTGAAAAGGGGCTTTACCTGGATGATAGCGGCCATGTGTGGGTGGATGGGAAACCCATCGACCCGCCTCTAACTGATTTGGAATTTCAACTTCTAAGAAACCTTTATATCAAATCACCCAATATTGTACCTACAATGAATTTGATCGATGCAATCTGGCCCAGTAGATTAGGCGGTGATGATCAAAACTTGCGCAAACTGATCGGCAGATTAAGAAAACGACTGGAAACCAATTCCCCCGGTTCTGAGTCGCGTTTTATTCGCAACAGCAAAGGCCGCGGTTATTGGTTAAACCTCGATTCCTGAATTCGGTTCATGCTAAACCAGGGGGACAATTCTGTCACAAATCCATAGGATTCTTCATCAGTCTCACCATATTGTCGCGCAGCCAGTACAACTTTCGCACATAAATTGCACAAACAAGGCGCTTTCTTGATCTGTTAGACTATGCTACCATTAGGCCCATGCAATGTACAAGGCTCTGGAGATCGAGGTCTGAATGAACTGGTCAGGATGGGACTTGCGCTATGAGTTTCCGAACCAGAATTATTTGCGGTTCATGCGGGAATTTTTGCTCCAATATCCTGACCCATGGAGCTTGTTGGACCCATTTTCGATTGAAGTTCGCTCACTTCAACAATGTGTTTATATTCACCGTCCAGAAGTAGAGCAAGAACTGACTTACCCGGTTACACGAATCATCATGGGTAAGTTAGGCTCAGGCAAAACTAGCTTGCTCAATATCTTTCTTAAGGCTGGCGCGCCAGATAATATAGCAAGGTCTGAAAAATCCCCAAATTCAGATAAAGAGACTACCAAGACACAACGCTTAGTAGTTAGCCTGCCGCTCGCTGAGATAAAACCCACAGGCTCAGAAGAAGATATCGATCAGGGTGAATGCAGTTTACTGACCATTACCCACCTCATCCGTAATATTTTTAATACCTATTGGAAAAAATTATTCCTGGACGATGCCAATCGATCATTGTTCTACCCTCTGCTTCGCCAAAGCCGCTGGTGGACTGAGCGCCTGCATTGGTTTTATCACCATTACATGCCTTATACGCCAGAGATTCCCGGCCAGTTCGAACTGATGGCCTGGCTGGAAACACGATCATCCGACAAGCCATTCAGCCCCGATATCCCTGCCATAGAGCTATTGCGGAATCTGGTTGATTTTGTTCTCTATCGGGGCCCCCACCAGGAGATTTTTTGGAATAATACACCCATACCACCTTTCAACGGAATTCAGGTTCTTGTAGATGACCTCGAGGTCCTCAGTCCATTCGCTCTCAAACGGTTGATCAGGGATGCACAGACATTATACGAATACAAAGTTGATTCGTTGTGGTTCACATTATTTGCAGATACTGTTTTGATGAGCAAATTATTGGAATTGGACAGTGTAACCCAGGGGAAAGTCGGGTTTTACAAGCTTCCAGAGTGGCTGCCTGAGCAGATGAACCAGCTGATCAATCTCCGGCTTGGCTTTACTGAGGACATGAATGTGAATATTGGCAATTCTATCCCAGGCTTGGATGATATCGCGCGCAGAAGATTTGCTACGATAATCATCAATAAAGCTATGGAATTTTCAAGGGAGGAAAATAGCACAGCAGACACACCCATCCACTTACTACGTTTGCTAAGAGGAACCCTTTCAGTAATTTCAGATCGCTACTATGAAAAGAAAGACCTCCCTATAAAATACCCCGAACTGCAGAATATTATTCAATCTTACAAAGAAGGATAGGTATCGCATGGATAAATGTCGCTTTCGAAACCGTGAATCTCTATTAACGCTGATCGTCAGCGATAAAGAAACGCCGATCCTTAACCTCTATGGGGAATCTGGCATCGGAAAGTCGCGCCTGCTTGAAGAGGCTGAGAACCAGATCATCAAACAATATCCAAAAGCGTTGGTGCTCAAAATCAACCTGAGCGGAATCGCACTAATAAGTACAACTGATCTAAAAAAGGAAAAAATACTTGAGCTATTGGTTGATCAGTTGCAAGGATTGATCAGCCAGTTCTGGGCGAAGAAATATGACCAAGCCGTTGGTCAACTTGTTGCAGATCTATTGACAGGACCCAGTCCCGTTTATCTCTTTTTTGATACAACAGAAACCATCCAGGAGGAAACATCTTTTTGGGCCTGGCTGGAAGAATACCTGATCGGCCCCCTGGTTGTTCGAGGAGGCAGCGAGGTTAAACAAATATTTGCTGGCAGAATGCCTGCGCCATTTCAACGCCACGAAATCAGGCGCTCTCTGAAACTCATACCATTGGAGCCTCTGCCAGTAGAAAATGAAGCCAGACAATTGATTATCGAAATTCTAAGCAAGCAAGAATCGCAAGTTTCTGCTTCTGAGCTAAATGAAATGGTGGATTTTATTCTTAGCTTCTCCTTCGGACATCCAGGCTTATCTATCGAATTGGCGGATTTCTTAGCCAGGCAATTTCCAGTGCAAATAACGAAATCCCTAAAAAAACAGGTTTACGAACAAGTGGTTAACCGCTATGTACGCGACACCCTTTTGGAGGGGATTGATGAAGAATGGGCTCAAATCCTACGCTTTGCCAGCATCCTCGATTGGTTTGACCCCTACATTCTAAGAAAATTCACCGAAGCCCTGCTCCCCCAAGTGGCGGCCAAGAAAACCGAAGCTTTCTATATTCAAGGGATCGCTTTAATGAGACGGAGAAAGTCGATCATCTGGAGCGATCAACAAGGCGACCGTTTGCATGGCATCCTGCGCGAGATCATCCGCCGGCTCATACAGGTTGAGGGCGAATTCCAACCAGATGAGAAAAACCAATACCGGGCAGCGAATCTGGCAGCAGCCGCAATTATTGCTGATTTAAAACAACAGGCTATTGAAGCTGGCGATACCGATATCCAAAGTTATGATCAGGAAATCCAGAAATATGAGCAAAGAGCGAAAGGATAGGGATCAAATGGCAAAATTAAAAGATTCCAGTAAGACTTTTTCGGAGCGCGTACCACGCATCATCGGGCGTGACGAAGAAATTGAACTGATCAAGAAGTATTTGAAAACAGGAGGAAATCAATTCCTTTATTTTTGGGCTCAAGGCGGCCTGGGCAAAACTCGTTTGCTCGAAGAAGTTCAGAGAATTGTTGTCGAAGCTGGCCCAGGCTATTACTTCAGCGGCATTTTGGATCTTTATCATAGCGATATGCACAGCAATAGCGATATTGAAGGTGCAAACATCGCAAGTTTGGATCCCGACAACAAATTCTTTCGAACCTATCGCGAGAAAAGAAATGTTTTTGAATTGCTCCGCGAACGCGGGACCGAGCCCCAAACGCTTGAAGCGCGCCGTAGGGAACTGCGTGATTTTTTTGTGGAAGAGGAACGCGAGCTGGCATCCAAAGCCTATAAGGTGATAATTTGCTTCGATACAGTTGAGTTGCTGCAGTACGAAAGCTCTGTTGTCGAAGAACTGGCCGGCGCCGTGGATACGCGCGTCAAAACCTGGATTCTAGAAGTATTACCCAGGCTAAATAATGCTCTGGTGATCTTCGCCGGGCGTCCAAAAACGAGCACTGCTCCAGAAGGCATGGCAGAAAGCGAAACCCTGGATCATCACCAAAAACTACTCGAAGATTTCCGAAAATCTTTTGGGGAACGGTTTGAGGCTCACGAACTCAAACGGCTTACCCCAGATCAGGTCGGTGAATTAATCCTAGAGATAACGGGTGACAACAATTTCATCTCAGACAGCCAATTGCCCGTGGTTTGTAATTTAACCGCCGGCAACCCGGTTTTCTTGCATTTGATTGTGGATTTGATTCGAGTGATCTCCCCCGAACCACGCCGGGTATATGATTTGTTAGACGAGTACAAACACCTAGCAGAGGTAAAAGAGGACGACCCCGAATTGAAGAAAGCGCAAAAAGTGGTGGAAGCCCGTCTGCTCGATGATCTGTTTAACAGCGGCGAGCTGAGCGGTTATCTGCAGCAAATTGCCCTGATGCCCAAAGGTGTGGACATCAACATCCTGGTAAAGGTGCTTGGCCTCACTGATGGTGAAGCAGAAAAGCTGTTAGGTAATTTGAAAAAGCTTTCTTTTGTAAAAGTGCATAAATCGCGGGTCGAGGCGCTCCAAAAAGATGAAGAGCGCATCTTTTTCCACGATGAATTCTATCGCCTGCTTTCTCCTAGAGTGATTGGCAATATGCAAAAAACCGAACGCACGTTGGCGCAATCGCTGATCACAATTTATTACGATGATCTGATTAGGAATCTGTTCAACCAGATTAATGATGGCAATACCGAAGCAAAAGACCGGGTCGGCCTGCGAGAACGCATGCAGATGCTACAGGTAGAGCGAATGTATTATTTGATGGTAAAAAACCCGCGCGACGGATACCAGGAATACCTGCAGCTGACCGAATATGCCAACCGTTTCCGCCAAATCGGTTTCGCCATGCGCCTGCTGGACGAGTTTCTACACTTCTACAATGATTTGGCGCGACGTGTACAATTCAAGAATAAAGGCATTACCCATCAGCAAGTGATTCGCGAGAGCGTGCAAACCTGGATGGAACGCCTGCACTGGTGGGGGGAACGTGAACAGGCAGTGGAATTCGCCGAGAAGGTTTTCTTGGAGTTGCCTCGCTTCGGCATTGCACCCGACCAGGAACTGGGAATCTTGGCAAATATCATCGCACTATGGGGGCGCGGCCGAACGATGCTCTACGGCTTCGAGTCGGAAGTGGTCAGCAAACTTCTGGAAACCCTGGCCTTGATGCCGGATATGAAAAGCTGCACCAGCAACCAGCTACTGGGCCTGGGGAGGTTGATGACTTCGATCGGGTATGCTTACCGCCAGGGAGGGTTGCTTGAACAGGCTGTCGAGTTTAACGATCAAGCCATCGCTTGCTTCCGCCAGTTAGGCACTCACCCAGAAGAGTTAGTCATCGTGCTGAACAACCAGGCTTATGTAGTTGCGAGACAAGGAAATACTTCACACGGGCGCTCTTTGGCGATGGAAGCTTTGCGAGTCAATATAATCAATCACACGCTTTACTCGGCAGGTCTTAGCCGGACGATTCTGGCCTCCATTGAACGAATGGCTCTGGAGGATCTTTCTGAAGCGGAGAAATGGGCTTTGGAAGCCAAAGATATTTTTGAGGTGCAACTCAGTGATTCGCACGGCGCGGTGCGCGCCTACCTGAACCTGGGAGGCGCGTGGAGGAAGATTGCTGAACGAGATGCAGATCGTGGCCGCGACCTGGGAGAAGCGATCACCAAGCTTACAGCGGCGATCAATATCTTAAAAAAAGCGATCAATCAGGCTACCGCGGCTAACCTTTTATCAGAAATCCCCGGCTTGAATGCAGAATTGGGGAAAGTAAACCGCTCCTTGGGGCGATTATTTACCCGCAAAGGGAGCCTTGCCCTCGGCATTCCTTACTTTAGAGAAAGCGAACGGCTCTTCAAAGAAGCTCTGACGTGGGAGAAATGGAACATTGCCGAAAGGGCAGATATCACCGAGGACTTGGCTGAAGTGTATTTCCTGATGGGAGACCCCAATGCAGCCGGGAAACAATTGGCTGTGGTCTGGAAATTGCTTGGTGAATCCTGTCGACTGAGCCCAGGTAAACCTTCTACTATATCGGATATCCCCAATCGCTACTTTCTGCCTCTTGGCAAAGTGGAACGCCAGAAAGGCGAAATAGCCATGAGCCAGAAGGATTATCTGCAAGGCCTTAAGCATTTTACTACTGCCTATGCCTATTTTGAGCACTTCTCCAAAACGGCTGTTGAGAAGAATAAGATGACAGAATCCCTGTATGGCGTATTCTTGTGCCACCTGCCAATATCAGAACAACAAAACCTGATGAGTGAGCTGCGCTCCTGGATGCGTCCGTTCAAATCCGAAATCGGTGGGGTCAGTGTTCAAGAATTCCTGGATGACCTGGGGCGGCTCATGGGCGCCTAACGCTTACCACACAATTAAACAAAAACGCCGGTTGCCTCCCGGCGTTTTTGTTTAAAAGGAAATTGCCAGTTGCGTTTGTGACAATATTGTGATAAAATAGTCCAAGACAAGACCGTTCTATCATCCTCAAGGAGGATAAAATGTTTCACAAGTTTTCCGGAACACCTGTCTCACTGCGTCTGGCCGTCAATTCAGGCATAATCTCCCTTGTAACGAAAATCGTTCTCTCGTCCGTTCAGCCAAAATTTGCCAAAGGAAAATGGCAGCACCCTGTGCATAAACTTGACGATAGCGGATAAGCTGAATGCGATGCTGGCACTCTCTCGTCCGGTAATCTATACGTTGGAGTTGACTTCTGCGTGTAATAATCTGTGTCCGGGGTGTAGCAACGCTTTTGCGAATCGTCGCACAACCTCGTGCTGGACTGAGGCGGAGTGGATAGCCTTACTCCAGCAGATTGGGCCGGATGCCGTTCGTATACGCTTGACTGGCGGCGAGCCTACCTTACACCCTCAATTTATTCCAATCCTTGAAACGGCCGCAGCATATCATGCGGCCGTTACTATTTTTACCAACGGCCGCTGGCGCGAGCCGCCATCTCTCATCAGCCATATAAAGCACCAGCCAAACGTTGCCGGCCTGCTCATCTCTCTGCATGGCGCAAACGCACAAAGCCACCAGGCATTCAACCAAACACCTAATTCATTTGCGGAAACAACCACCAATATTCGCCTGGCCTTAGATCAGGGCGTGAGAGTCGCCTTGAGCGTTGTTCTAAACCAGTATAACCTTGCAGAGATTGAGGCAATCTGTGAGTTGGGTTTAAATTGGGGTGTAGATCATATCGCCTTTAACCGCTTCATTGGGCCGCCGCATTCTGAATACGCACTCAGCCCTGATCAAATGGTGCAGGGAGTTAGGATTATCGAGAGCCTTGCGGCTCAAAATATCCCCGTCCTGCATAGCCTTTGCCTGCCGCAATGCTTTGCAGCCAACACATCCGAACAATGCCTGGCTGGGATTGCATCAATCTGCATAGATCCTTGGGGCAATCTACGCCCTTGCTTATATTCGAAAATAATTCTTGGCTCTTTGATGGAGAGTTCGCTGGATGCTTTGTGGCACAGCGCGGCGCTCAAACAGTGGCGTCAGAATGCGCCTGCAGGCTGCCAACAATGCACCCAAAGCGAAACCTGTTTCGGCGGCTGCCGGGCCGCAGGCGAAGGCCAGCCCAACCTCTACGATCCGCTCTACAGAGGGCCTATCGATGAACTTGAGGAAAGAACCATTGAGTTACCTGCATCTATCCGCCCTATCCCAGCGTACCATCTCCTTGAAGAAACCTTTGGCTACGCTTTGCTAGGCTATAATAAGCTGCTCGCCGTCTCACCAGAATCATTGCCTGTTTTGCAGGCTTGCGACGGCATCCACACATTTGCGGATTTGAGCGAACTTTTCTCGCTACCAGAAATGGAGTTATTGGGGGAATTATGGGATTCGGGTTTGCTGAGTTATTTAGAAGAGCGTGATTTAAATATTCTGTGACATTGTGACATTTTTGGGGCAGGCCGTCTTACCTGCCCCAGATGTTTAATCGCGCTAATGCTATGTGAATATCCCTATCACCATTAACAGAACTAATGTTCTGTACTTAAATGGCATATCTCTGGTTAGTTAGAGGGTCTTCCAAAGAAGCTCGCTTCTTAGTATGCTATAGACAACAAGAAGGAGGCTGATATGTACGGGCAAACGTTCCCCCCTCGCAATGAACCACTCAAAGGCGTTATTCTGATCCTGGTAGGTATCGGGCTGGTACTAGGCCTGGGGCTGGTGGGTGCAGAACTGATCAACCCCTTTCAAGGCGCAGCCAATTACAAACGCTCTTTAGTTGAAACGAACCGCGCCGATCAGCAAAACCAGATCGATCTGGAAAATTATGAAGCCATCAAGAAAAAGAACACCGAGGTTGAGCTTCAACATCTCGAGAACGAAATATACTTCCAGAAACAGCAGCAAGAATTAGCTATTGCACAAGGCAAGGAGCAGAGCGCTCTGGAAATTGAAGCAAAGCGGAAAGAGCTAGAACTGGCATACAACACGGCCCAAGAGCAAGCAGCCATGCAACTGGCATACGAGAAGAGAATATCAGACCTCAAAATCCTGGCCTTCCAGGCAGCGCTTGCAACCCTGATCCTGGGAATCGCCGCAGTCAGTTGCTTTGCAATCTACAAGCTTTCTTCCCTACAAAGAATAAAAAATAGGAGAAGCGAAGTCGAAATTTCCCGGGCTCGCCTTCTCGAACAATTGAGCCGGCAGCTGGCTATCATCGCGATGAGCGTCAACGGAAATTGCAATCATGCCATGGCCAACCATGCAGATGCCTACACCATTTGGGACAGCCCGACTGCCAGAAAGAACCATCCACAGAATTTACTCTGCACGAGAACTGGAGGCTGGGATGAAGAAGAAAAATGAAGTTTTCCTGATCGTTGACCAGGATCAGCGCTATCGAAAGGCGCAATCCCATGGTCGAGCGCTCGATATTCAACAAGAGGCCTGGCTGCTGAGCAGGTATGCCAACGTTCTTGGCAGCCAGGTGCGCAAGCTGGCCATCGTCTCTGCCTACGATCCCGCCGGCCTCGCAGCCTACCAAAGATACGGCTTTGAAACCCTGGCCGTTAATGGAAATCGCCCAGCAGAGCTTCAGAGCTTGATTCAGACGGAATGCAATTGGCTGGATCAACATAAACCCGGCGCGCTGGTTCTGGTCACCTCGGACCCTCGCTTTGCCAAGATGAGTTCACACGCTGCCCAAACCCTGGAAACCGAAGTTTATATCTGGTCGGATAAAGATCAGCTTCCGCAGGAATTGGCCGAAGCGCCATACCAATTCCGCGATCTCAATGATCTGTTTCCCACCCAAAACCGGGTTGCCGTTTTTTTGGATTACGAGAATCTCTACATTGGCCTGGAGAAAGCAGGCTACTGCCCAGATGCTACAAAGATCAGCCAGGCTCTTGACGCGATCCTGAATGGAATAGGGGAAGTTGCCCATATCTCGGCTTACGCCGATTGGGACAATTTACGCCGGGGAACCACAGCCAATTTGCAGCGCGAACTGGTTCAACAGGGCATTGAAACAAAGTACCTGATTGCTGAAAACGGCAAGAATTCTGCGGATATGCGCATCGCTAACGATGTACGCGATTGGATCGAAAACAGGGGTGATGATAAAACTCAGGCAGATATCCTTGTTCTCGGCACTGGAGATCGGGATTTTCGAGATTCAGTTAAGGCTGCCAGCGACCGTAAACTAAAAGTGATTATTCTGTCCCTTCGCTCCAGTCTCAGCGCCGCCCTGGGTGAAATGGCTTCCGAAGTTCACTTTCTCGAAGATTATCTGCAAAAACCCGCTACAGAAACGGTTCCGCAGGAGGCTCTCAAGAGCAACCTGGGGTATATGCCCCTGGTCATGAAAATACAGGTCTGGATGAAGCGCCAAAATTACCGCTGGGCATTTGTCAATGAGTTAATTGAGGCGCTTAACCTTGACCCGATTCAGATCGCCCATCTTCATCGCGCTGTGGAGGCCAGCATATTCACACAGAGCAAACGTTGGAGCAAAGATGCAAACCAGGAAATCATCACCATCCAGATCAACTATACTCACCCACTCAACCAGGCAATAGAGTATTTCTTGACATGGGTTGTAAGGCGAATCAGCAATTGCATGGAAGAAAAAGGCTGGCAATCTGTCCATACAAATTATCTTGTGCAAGGCATGGCATGGGATCGCAAGCTTAAGCAATTCGATATAGGCCAAAACCCAGCCGATGCAAGCCAACTGCTCGAGGCTGCCTGCATAACCGGTGTGCTGGTGAAACAAACGATACGCCTCTCCAATCCTCCCAATCCACAAATCACTACGTGGAGACTAAGCAAAGAAACCCTGGGTTATGCATAAAGTGTTCTCTTAACTATCATCCCGGACATCATCCGATGTTATTTCTCACGGCTTTCGCATCTTACAAATTTCCGACAGGTACACCGATTAGGTGATAGCATGGTGTACAATCCCCTACCGCGAAGGGGTAATATCAACAATCTGTACCCTCTCAAATCATCCACTTTTTCATCACCCAATAAATGACGCGCACCCTGGATGCGGAAATGGCGAACATTTCTGTCACCTGCCGCGCTGTCATACAATTTTTATGCAACTCATAGATCTGCATATCCCGCTCCGAAGGCCATTTCGGCTCGGATTTCAGGTGTTGGCGCGTCTTTTTCCCCTTGATCATGAAGGTCGTCAGGATCGAACCGGTCGCCGTCGCGCCGCGAACACCGTCCGGCGCAAGCGTATCCAGCGGAAAAGAATCCCACAGGTTCGCCCGGTCGTAGCCCAACTCGATTTTGGTGATGAAACGGGGGAAGAGCAGGCTGCGCAGTACCCGGATATCGCCAGTCTGGCTGGCGGTTTCGATCGGTATTGTTGCATGAACGATAAAACATGGTAATGTTTAGGCATGTCCAAAACACGCACCCAGACGAAAACCCAACTAAAAACTTCTGGCAAAGTACAGAAGTATGAGGCCGTGTTGCATAGAATTGAGTAGTGAAGAGGGGATCTATTCAGAGTAGAGGTTGGAAATGATCGTTCGGTTTAAGTTTATTCAACTGTTCAATAGCTAGTTGGGCAATAGCTTTATCAGGGCTTTGTTCGATTTGCAGGCGCACGCTGTGCGTATGGTAGCGCTTTTGCTTGCCATACAACTCGGATAAAATGCGCGCCGCTCTTGCCGCGCACTCACGCAATCTTGCATAGTTTTCCAGCGCCTTTTCCCCTTGCTCGATTTGTTGGCCGATTGTACCTAGAAAATTGAGTAGACTCTCGGTTTGTAGGGTAGCTATTGAAAGGTTATTGTGATAACAAGAGAGGGTGTGCGTTTTTCCAGCGGGTGTTGTGAAATGGCCAGGAAACCAGACTGCGCGCCCGCGTTTGCCGGCGTAAAGCACATCGCCTGTCGATGAAATTTGCGCGCCAATATCGAGGCGGATGTTGTCGTTGGATAAATCGGGTTGAATGGCGTGTTGCCAATTTTTCTGCCAGCTTACCAGGCCTTGCAGCGCTTTTTGAATATTGCCTTGTTCGGGGTCATTCAGCAGGTCTATACCAGGATCTGCGCCATCCCCCTGTATGATAGTAACAATGCTGAACGGCGTTGGGGAAATTTGCCCGCATGGCTGGCCGGGCCCGAACATCATTTCGCGTCCCAAAGCCAGGCAGTATTTGGCAACTGCTTCGATTGTCATGTTCGCGTCGCTAACGAGTGCCTCCACAGTAAACTGTTTGGAATGCCGCGCCTGGAGCGCCTCGTCAACCGCCTTGTCCAGGGGCCAATTGCCACGCAACCGGATCGTGAGCGCCAGAGACTGGCCAAAGGGGTAGAAGAACAACTTCGAACTGACGGGCGTAGCAGAGCCAGGGGTATGAATCTTAATGCCAGACTGGTACATCAGAGGAATCAGGTGCTCCCAAGCCTGGTTGCCGCTCAACTTATCCAAGGAGAAGCCAAAGTAGTTTCGCCAGAAAAGGTTATTGTGTGTGTTATCCCAGGGCGCTACGAACCCTTTGACTCCCTGTTGGCTGGCCTGAAGTGCAGCCTTGAAACTGGGTTTATAAGCCGCCGGACTGCTTAGGAAAGCAAAAGGGAAACTGTCGCCGGCTTGCAGGATGTCTGGTTGGCACTCACTCCAGATAAATGTCAGGCGCAGGTCTTGTAAGTAGATCGCCATGGAATTACCTCGTCACAAGATCGTTTCATGGTAAAATATAGAAGACTAGAGGAAGCGAAATGCCACCCGGTTGAACCGGGGAGAAATCCCCGGTACATCGTCTGGGAAGCCTCTCCACTGGAGGGCGCGACCTCGACCCTGCCAGCTCACGGAGCTGGCACTTCTTTTGGTATATGCCAATCTACCACCGGGCCAGATTGGCAAGCGGCGCTCACACTGTTCTTGCCTGCCCGAAGCGGCGGGGTGATCTGGGTCAACGTTATCGTTCCTTGTTGCAATGCCGTTTCTAGTAAGGGGATCAAGATTTTTAGATCGCCTTGTACATTCAACTGATTGCTAATTTGCTTTTCTAACTCTGGAGTCAGGTTGTCCTGGCGGCGAATTCGTATTTCTGACCCAAGCCACCATTCTGCCAGACTATCATTCTTGTTGTGCAGCAAGAAGAAATTGCCTTGCGGCTGCTGGCAGCTATAATAATGCTGGAACACCTTGCGATCGAAATGACTCAGTTTCTTCAATACCTGCAGCGGTGGCGTGCTCTCGTTGGGATAGCGGATTTTCGGATATGCATGAAGCCAAGATTCATAAGCCCAATAAGCCAGCGTTCCCAATAAACAGCCCAAAAACCAGGCCAGCAGCAGATCCACCAGGCCATAGCCATACAAGTAATTGCGCGAGTGTCCATGAAGGATAAGCCAGGTCCAGGATGGATACAAACCAGTAGCAAGAATAGAAATCAGGATCGCCACCACCCAAAATTGCTCGGTCTTTGCCTTGAGGGGGAAGCGGTCTTTTTGTTCGGCTGGCTTTCGATACAACCACCACAGATTGGCAGTGACAATGGCCAGAAAACCGGGCAGGAAGAGCAGAATGGGCACTGCTAACAGCAGCGAAAGCTCAGTTTCTCCCAAGACACCCACCTTGACCGTTTGGGAACCGACAAGTATATACGTATCTGCTCGTCCTTTCCAATTGCGCGTCACTGGCAACTCATATAGCAGCAGGTGATCACCTGGCTGAACAAAACCGCCAACAGATACAGTGATCGGGATGGTAGCGCTAGAAAGTGGCTGGAGGGTGAATTGCCCTGGTATCTGGGGAACCAGGCGTACGAAATAAGGCGAACTCGTCTGCAGCGGCCCGGCCTGCAAAGGGCTATCCGTCATGTTTGTGGCAATCAGGTAAGTCACACCTTGTCGCTGTTCCCAGATCAAATCGATGGCGCTTTTCACTTCCAGTTTGGCCACTTTTTCAAGCGGATCTGGTTGGCACGGCGCGACCTGAAGCGTCTGTACAACGACATTCTTCGCGCCAGCGGCAGTGGAATAATCCAGGCGAAAATTCACTGGAACGCTGGCTGGCAGATCGCCAGAGCGCGTCACGGCCACTTCCCAGGATTGATCGTTGAAGCCCGGCAAAGTTGCAGTAAGCGGCGTAGAAGTCGTTATAGTCAGAGGCGCATCCACGACCCAGGACAGCTTCAGGTTGAGCGTTTGCGAAAGCGGGTTACGAGCAACGAGAAGGACGCGCACTGTCTCATTCGGCGACAGAGCCAGACTCTGCAGTGACAGTGTAAACTCCAAAGTCGGAGGCGTCGCTGCAGCAAAGGTGATCTTCGCCAGAACTACAGCCAAAAACATGCTCAGAGTAACAAGACCGGTGAGCTTAAAAGATATTCGCAGTCGCAGGTGAGAATGCATAGCTCTGAACCTCAACGCGAATGACGAGCCGCGTCGCGGACCGCTTGCAAGTTGATAATCTCGGCTACCTCGAACTGTGGAGGCAGCGCATCGACAACCGGTCTGAGGCGCAATACAGCCGGGAAATAGCCCATACGCCCGTGCAATTCAGCCAGCAGAGTTACCGCAATCACATGCAATGTGGGTGGGTTGACCAGCACTACGCACATTTGCCAATCTGCTACCGAGATCCCGATCTGGTGTATCAGGCCTTGCACCTGACCGCCGAAAGGCTGTAGGATATCGAACTGGGCCTCAATCGCGATGACCCGTTCGATATCCTGCCCAGTGACGGATCGAATCTGCGCCAGGTGTGTTTCTGTCAGGGGGTGGGCAAAATTTAACAACAGCATACCATTACAGTGAACCTAGCTCTTTCTTGTGCTGCGCGAATGATGCTGCGGGGAATTTCTTGTTGGCGAGTTGCCGTCAGAACGTGTTAGCGGAGACAATGTGCGGGTCTGACCCATACCGACGGTGGTGTGGTGTCCAGTACCACAATAAAAAGCATAATGCGCCAGGGTTTGCATCACCCGGTCAGCGTCGTCCCACATATCTTCCCATTGTCCAGAATGGTGTTTGGGTAATAAGTTGAATCCCACCGTGCCAGTAAAGCCTGTGGCGATACCACGTGTTCCTTCAGCAAAGCTCCAGCGTAAACTGTTCACTGCCGTGAGTTCATTTACCATAACACAGGCTTCGACGAAATTGGGCCAGGCCAGATGTACCTGCATCGGTTGGGGCGCAAAAGCATTCCATTTTTGCCAATAACTGCGGAAGACCTGGGCAGGAATCGGCAAAGGCAGATCGGCGCTTGGATGAGCATTTTGGGCCGCGTGGAAGGCTGTGGGGGTGACGAACTCCATTCGAACCTGGCGACTGTAGGTATAACGATCTGCAGCCTGGGCGATATCGGAATAACTGCTGCTTCCAGCCCAGGAATGCTGGGCCGGGTCGCAACTCCAGCCATCGATGCGGAACTCCATTTTGTAAAGGCTGAGGCGGTCAGGTAAATTGGGCATGACCTGCCGGAACATGATCTCCGACAGCGCTGGATCGAGCGTCGTAATCCGCAGCCAACAGAACTCGCCGGGCTGGAGCCATTTCCCGGCTTGTAAAGGCTGACCGAAATCGTTCAACAAGGTAGAAACCGTATAAGGCTTCAACCCGTTCATATTGTGCAACGCAGCAGCCAGATCAGTGTGACAGCGCGTCAAGAGGCCTAGCAGCCAGGCGTTGGTCGGGCGACCCAGCGGCCCGAGGATGGGGACAGCGGCGGTCGAGGAGAGGGAGATGAGGACAGAGAGAAGCATGATGAAATTTTTCAGAATAGATCACTGCTGCTTAGTGGAATTTTTTTACCATTCCTATAATCGATCCGATAGAAATCGCTTTTATGGATTTTCCAGTTCGGGTTGTCGGTCCACCCTGCCGGCATGTGCACATGAATATATCGAATACCTTGGTCTTGAGCGAAACTGAGAGCATTGGGTTTCAACCCACACCCATTAGACAGCAAATAACCTTTCACAACAATTTCTCTTTGGAATAAACGTTTCTCGATAACCTCAAATGCCTCCATTTTTCTTTGCAATTGCTGAACTTTATCCAGGTTTGTAAACGTAAAATCATTCACTTCCTCGTGAAGCTGGCATTCTCCAATCCAAACAGTTCTGATACCATCTACAGATGAATCTATCCAAAAATCTATCGTTCCGGCCTCCTTGCCGACCTGGCATTTGTATTTCGCTAATCCATCTGGTGTCTCCCAGTGGTATTTACATTTAGATATAATCTCTTCTCCCAGTTCTCGATTATCTCTATCATGTAATTCATTGTCAATGAACTCTCTAAACCACAATCCGGTTTGTTTTTCAAACTCTCTACTATCTTTCAGGTGATCCATAGTTTTTGTCCTTTGAATAGACGGCTTGATAACATAACGAACGTCAAATCTTTTACCAAAATTGCGTTTTATATCTCTTGAGAGGTTGATTTTATGCGTTTTTCTATGTAAGGCTCTGGGGCGTAGGTATCTGAGATCCTTACCAACAAGATATATTGTAACAAATGGGATGCCTGGGGTAGCAGCAATTGAAACAAGAGCGGGTTCTACAGGGGTAATACAACAATTCTTTGTTAATAATACTGGTGGTATAGTAACGGGCGTTATTTCCCGTACTCGATTTGTATTATTACCAATCGAGTTAAGTATTTCCTTTAATATTTTATGCGTACCATCATCCCCACGAGTCTCCAAAATGCTGATATATTCGACCTGAATTTCATTATCATCGACAATAATGACAAATTCTTCCGCCCCCTCTTCTTTTGGATTACTCCATACATCCCAAAGCGCAGATGAGAATCTCTGATCGCCTTGAACAGCTGCCCTGAATATGTCGGGGTCAATTGCCAAATATGTAATCGTCATTCCTCACCCCGTCTGATTTGTTTGATTTTCAGCCGTTCACGCATACGAGTAGCTGTTTCGAGTGTGTCATCGGAGAAAAAATCCTCGAATCCTTCTGGTGTATTTAGCATATCCCCTAAAGGGTTGAACTCTAGCCTACTCACAGTACTTTCGGTATCACCTTTGGGACGGCGGATAAAATATACAGCAAGCTGGTCTGTGATCAATGACCAGCTTGATTCTCTTGTTGGCAACGAGTTGCTGGCAGTTCTTGCCAATATGGTTTGTAATCGCAGTAATAAGTGTTCGCTGTGCGATTCGACGAGTAAATTGCCATATTGCGTAACAGAACAGAATAGATCTGCCAGGTGTGATTGTGCGCGAGGATGTAAATGCAACTCTGGTTGCTCGATGATAATCCAAGAATTTGGTTGCGCAGATATGCATTCGCTTAGGATAGGAATGATCTGTGAGGCGCCAAAACCAGTATCAACCAGGTTAATAGATGACATGCCTCCTTCTGCTTCTTCCAATTCTAGACTGGAAATTACAAGTCCACCTGCCTCAATAAGGACAGGTTTGGGACTCACTCCGGCTCCCAATTCAAATTCAGACAACCATTTATTCAAGACATATCTTTCCTGAGGAGTAATCTCATCCTTAAGTAGCCTAAGATAATCATCCAAATCATGCATCTGCATTTGACGTTGACTAGATGCATCTAATATAAACCTGCGCTGTGGAGTCGGGCGTATTGGTTCGATGTGTTGTATAGCTCTTAAAAAGTTACCAATATCTTCTCGAGCACATTTTAGCAAATTAACAACTAGAATATAATCCTTGTTTTCACTGGCCTGACGGAAGTCAAAGAAAGAAGCCTGTTCTTGATCAGGTTGAGGTTGCTGTAAAAAGGGTAGGAAGCCATTTTGAAGGCCTATCTCTAAATATTTCCAGATAGTTTCTTCTTCACTCAAATGTTCTTCAAGAAAGTCCGACCAGAACCACCATTGATTTTGATTGGAAGTGAAATCCCAAAGCGATCTTTCTGCGGCAAAGATCGTACGACGATCTTTTTCAGGAATTGCTGTTTTCCAAGCGTTGCATTCTACAGAAACTAATATTATTTTCCCATCAAATATTCCAAATTTGAGGTTTAATTCAATCCATGGCTGAAATATTTGTTCTTCGGCAAACAATTCACTTACATACTTATCATCCACGGTAAATCGAAAACCAAAACCAATAAAAGATGATCTATTTTGGCTAATCGCTCTTTGTGTTCCGTGAATAATTGTACTAAACGAGCCTACATCTACACCGTAATCATAATTAAGAGCGAACGGTGTGCCTATCGGGGCTTTATCCAGGCTTTGTTGTAGTAGCCGCAATGCCCGAATGATGGCGCTTTTGCCACTGGAATTCCTTCCAAAAAGCAGAGTGATTGGCTTTAACTCAATCCATCCAGTATCTTCAAAGGCCATAAAGTTTTCTAAACGAATAGCCGTAACTGTCATAATAGTCGCCTCCAATTAAAATTTGCCAGAGGTTTGATTCTTTTGTCAAACCTCTGGCAAAGAAAAAACAGAGCTATTGATCTAATCTGACGTCAACAGCTTGGGGTCCCTTCATACCTTTTTCTGGCTTAAAGATAACGCGCATCCCGGATTCAAGCATCCTTAGTGATGGGCTCAGATTCTTGATATGCACAAATATATCCTGTCCGCCACCTTCTGGGGTGATAAACCCGAAGGATTGGCTTGGGCCGAGGCCAAAGCTTTTCACCACCCCGCGTTTGTAACCAGGTGGCAATTCGCCTCTAGCGCTGGCAGCCGGCTTTAACGCCAGCGCAGGTGTATTTTGCATAGGGGCAGTCATGCCCTTGCCCCACACCCCAAAGGGTGTGGGCAGCACCGGCCGGTCGCGATATTCATTGCGCTTGCCACGCTTGGCGCTCGGGTCTTCATGTTCTATTTCCATGTAGCGAGTCAGGGTCGGGTCGGGGCCAGGCCAACTCAACAGGGTCAATAATGCGCGGATGCGCTCGACTTCTTCCAGGCGCAGCGCCGCTTTCTCGCCAATACCCTGGAGCACAAAACGCTCGAATTCAGCTACAGATTCCTGCGCCAGGCGGTCATCCATTTTCTCGCCCTGCGCCCAGGCCTGGGACGCGAACAACTGTTGGTAACGCTCGTCGCGATCTATCAGACACAGCTTCCCTTTCACGGCTACCGCACCCATCCCCAGCGGCTTGCCCATCCCCAGGCTAAGCCGGTAGCGCTCGTCGCTGGCAACTTGCAGCGCCCACAGCAGCGCTCCCAGTTCGATCTTGGAGAGATTCTCGAAATCGATGCGAAAGTGGAACTGCACTCCTGGGCGCAGCGGCTGGATGCGCGTATGTTGAGAGTCTTCCTTCGTTTGGCCCTGTTTCTCTTTGGGTAGCAGGTTTTTAGGGTCCTCGCGTAGATCATCCAGCCCCACTTGCCCTTTGTGCCAGTAGAATTTATGGCCGCGTAGGGACGTTTCCCTGGAATTAGTGGCAAAATCGGCCAGGCGTATTTCGTACTTGGGTTTGCCGTCCCGTGTGCGTCCAATTTCAAACCGATTGGGTTGCGTCTGCACAAGGTAATGCTGGAAGGTGGTTGGCTTAGGACTGGCCATGATTTTCGGAAAGACGGTCTTCTGATCTGCGAGCCACAGGTTGCTCTGGTTGGGTAACGCCATAGCATCCGAGAAGAATACCCGTCCAGCATAAGCCCGGGCTTTGCCGCTGTTTGTGCCGCCCCCTTTGGTATAACCGAAGATCGCTTCAGTCAGATCCAGGCTTTCCTCAGCGCGTAGTGCAGACGGCAACATATCGAATGGCGACTGGCGGTAAGGGATGCGGAACATGCGGCAGTGCCCGAAGAAAAGCACCTCCGGTCCCGGGCGGTCCTCGCGCAGTACATAGAAGACTGGTTGGCCAGGGTTCAGAGCGCCATTGGGTCCCAACAGGGCGATCTGCTCTTTACTGATTTGCTCACGGTAGAGATCAACAAGCTCGTCGGAGAGTGGGAGAAGGGAAGCTTTATCATCAGCCTCGTAAACTACCGCTTCGTTGCGTTTGCTATTCATCCAGCCGCTGCACGCCAGCGTTGCCCGGCGCAATTTCTCGCCCGGGTTCGCCGCGGCGCGCAGCACACGAGCGAACTTGATGCGCAGGAAACCGCCCCGCACCGGCTGGTAATCATACGCTCCCGCTTCGACATACACTTCTCTTGCGTTGTGGCAATTCGGGATCGTTCGCAGCCCTTTGAAGAAGCCCTCATCGATCTTGATCACAGCATAGGTGGCGCCGCCGATCTCTTTTGCTGGGCGGATGAACCAATCGCTGCCGCGTTTCTCAATATAACCACCCCTGATTAAAGGCGTGTAGTATTTCTCGCGATTCTGTTCGCCATCATCACGCATCAGGATTTTTCGATAACTCTCGCCGTGGCTGGTCACATCGCCCACCGCGCGGTAAATCAGCGGTGTACCCGTTACCGGCCTAACTTTACTGTAGGATGCGACTTCCACCAAAGAACGTAACATCCCGCGCAGGCTGCTGCCAGGTATCACTGGCTGGTCAGGGTTTTCCAGGTGGAAGAAAGGCTCAGGCGGCTCGATTTTGCCCTTCCCCTTGTATTTGGCGAATTGTCCGGCTGGCACACCAGCGCGCACATACAAGGGCGAGGCGTTCCCTAACGCACATTCCAGGTATCCCGAAAAACGCGTCGGATGGTAACGGTCTTGATCGGGCAAATCCTTGAGCGTTAGCGTGACCACCCGCTCGGGCAGAGGCACGAAGTTATATGGGGCCAGCGCCTGGCGATCGGCATCAATCTTCTTGGCATGGTTGGGCAGGGTCATTTTCCACGCTCCTGAGCATCCGGTTCTATATAAACTTTGACCAGCCGGCTGTTTTCAATGCGCGCCTCGCCGGTCTGCTGATCCTGGTTGATATAATGGTAGACAAGCAGGCGCACTTGACCAGCTTCAGCCTGCGCTGAGGTGATTATCAATGGCGGTGTATGCTTCAGACCGTTTTGAACCCGTTCAGTCAACAGGCTGAAATCATGGGGATGTTCTTCGGCAACTTCAGTTCCCCACAAAATTTGCTTCTCTTCCAGGCGCAGCCGTTGCAAGTCTTCCGCCTGCCATGACATATGCCAGTTCTGATCGTCGCGCCAGATAATCAACTCGCCCGTCTCGCCGAACAAACGGCACTGTTGCAAAGTTTCCAGGCGTAGCGGTGGAGAAACCAGGGGAAATAAATCCTGGTCACCAGAGAGAACCAAGCGAGCTGGTTGTGTCTGGTTGCCAGGATCATAACGGCCCCAGATCACGCCATCGTCTGCATGTGCCAGTAGCCAGGTGAGTTTCCTTTCAGCGGCCTGGCCAGCCAGCCACGTTTGCAGGTCAGGCATGAATTCTTGGACTGAATCAGTCTGCGGGGTCATGGGTCACCTCCTCAACCAGGGCATCCACATAGGCTTGCAGGGCATTCGCGTCTGGCGGCAATGCCAGGCTGCCTTCCTTTTCCTCCAGATGCCATTTTCCTACGTCGCTCAGTTCGAGATCAGCCGATAGGCCGTGTAGCCGGCCGCGGCCAACACTGGCCTCGCCGCCCAATGTCAGGTCGCCAGTCCACAGATCTTTGAGCAGCAAGAGCAACAAACCGATCTGTGCAGCGCGGGGATTGCGCAGGCGCAAGTGTAGCTCAACCAGTGAATGCTCACCAGCAAACAAGGGCTGCTCTTCGAACAGAGCAGTTTCAGCAGCGCCGCCAGTGAAGCGATCGATCTTGATCCGGTTTTGTACCAGCGAGTAACCACCCTGGATCGCGCTCTCGGCAACTTCCAGGCGACTGGCGAAAGTCTCGTCGCCTGCATCAACATCCTCCGGGCCAAAAGTTTCTTCGATCAATGCAATGGTATGATCGTCAGGCCCTTGATCTTGTCTACCTGCCAGCGTAAGCACGATGCGCCGGGCGCGGGCGCGCAGTGCGCCCGCCAAGCTGGTGCCGGGCAGCAAGGGCCGACGCTCGGCCTGAGGATGCTGAGCGTCGGCATGCATTCCATGCAAATGGACAACGTCCGGGCCCGAATCCGACTCGCCAAAGCCAGAACGGATGAGCAACGCCGAGGCAATCGCCAGCCGAGCCTTTATTTCAAAATAACGGCGAGCATCTTCCTGGGCCGGTTCGACGCCCAAAGCTTCGGTGATATGCACAGCAGTACGGGCTGGAACTGGCATGGCCCAGCCAGGGTGATCCTCAGCCAGCCAGGCCAGCAGTTCGGCCCGATTATTCTTCAGGTCATAGCGAGTCACCGTCCACTGATCCACCCGGCAGCGACCAAAACCACGGCGTTTGCGCATGCCCAGGCCGATTTCGCCGCGCTCCAGTCCGTCCAGCGCCGTTGCCAACGCTTCGAGCAGTGTTGTACGTGAGGGGAGTTTATCTGCGTCGGCTTGGGCAGAGATGAGCAGTTCGAAGCGCAGCTTGAAGCGGCTGCCGGCTGGCAAGAGTTGGATATCATATTTCTTGTGCTCTTCGGCGGTGCGCGTTTCCGGGTCGATCTTGACGCCATCGCGCAACTCTTCGCCGCCAAAGTTGCCTTCCAGGCAGGCATCAAACACAATGAGTGGACTTTGCCGGCCTAGTGGATCGCCGCGGAAGCCGCCAAAAAGCAGGGTAGCCCAGCGCAGGCGCTCCAGTTCAGCAGCCCCAGCATCATTGAAAGCGGGATGCGCTGCTTCATAACCGGCCTGGCGCTCGCGCAGGTAGTTGCGCAGCGCGCCAGCAATGGAAGTGCCGGGGAGCAAAGGCGCTCCATCCAGCTCATCTCGGATCAGCGGCATATCTGTAAGTGCATCTGCGTCTCCGCTGCCAAAATGGGCCGGGGTTTCCAACATCAAATCGCCAGTGATTACCAGGCGTTCCACGATACTGCGGTGATGTGTGATTTCAGCCATCATGCACCTCTCACGATTCCGCCTGCTTACGGGCGGCTTTCGCCAGTACACCGTCCAACAAGCGAATGGCAAACTCAAAGGTCAGGTCACTGGTCAGGTTTGTTTGCAAACCCTGGCCCAAGCTGCGTTCGCGCGGCCTGGATATATAGTTCCAAACCTCTTGGTTATTCCGAACCAGCGTCTCAATCCACTCCGATAGGCGCTGTGAGCCGCCGGTCGCAATGACGCGTGCCCGTTCAATTTCTACCCAGGCACGCGTGCGGCGCTGTTGCTGGCGTTCTAGAAATGTGACCATACGTTCAGGTTTGCGAGTAGCCAGCACATCACGCGCCAGCACCCGCCAGCGTGCAAGCTGGCTGGTGCTAACGCGACCCTTGATTTCAATTTGGTTGAGGGTAACACTTAGACGTTCTTCCAGGTCCTGGCGCAGCAGGCGAGTAAGCAGGAGCTGCCCCAGGCTGGTATCTGTTTCGCTCATGGCGATTTCACCAGAGACAACTGGCTGATCTACCGTCATGCTATGGCGCTGGAGAACAGACATCAGGCCAGAATCGCTTTCGGAAGAAGGTAACTCTAGAAAAGCCAGGCGGCCGAAACCCTCAGCCAGCCGCTCGCCGATACCGCGCTCTTGCAGCGCGAGTAAATTGCTGCCTTTCACTGGCGGAAAAAACGCTAACACATAGGTGGAACCAGCTTGCAATGCCTGAGCTTGCTGGAGGGGCAGATTCCACTTACGATTGAAACCACCAACAAGGGTGGAGTTACAAAAGGCTAGGTCTTGGCCTCCGCGCTGGACAATGCGCACCTCTCCACCCAGGCGGCGGCCCAAGGCGTTTGGCAAATCCAGGCTATACTGTCCATGGGCGTTGCGTAAGATCACGTCGCTCAAGCAGTGCACCAATACCTGGGTATATTCGGCTCGATCGAACACGCCTGGTTCCAATTCCTGCCACAGAGTCGGCAGACCGGCGATTTTTTCGAAGATAACCCGTCCGTATCCAGCCGTGCGCGCTCCACCCAACAGGTGCTCTTGGCGGTTCATGAACCGGTTCAACTGTTGAGCATCTTGTTCGGTTTGGGTAAGAATGATACCCAAGAAGGTCTGTCCAGCCGCCAGGGCCTGGGAACGATAGACAGCACCCTGGCCTTCTGCTGCATGGCCCAGCACAGCATCGCGTTGGGTATGCACGTTGACTTGCCAGATCAACTCTGCCAGAGTAGCCTGCTCCCCCATAGCGAGGCCGTAGCCGCTGACTGCCTTCGGTTCCTCAATCACCTGCAAATGTAAGCTGAGATCGAATATCTGGTCTTGCTGGTGCTTCGGCGAGCGCCAGGAAAGTGGGGTTGGCAGGCTGCGCCGTCCATCCACGCCTGGGTAGGCATGTAAAAATCGTGTGCTCCCATCGAGAAACAGCCGGCGCAGCTCGTCATCCGTTGCGTCTAAGTCATTGAGCTTCTTCTCGCCCTGATAGGCAGCGATGAGTGCGCCGCGCACCAACCCGCCAGGAACGTAAGGCAGAGAGGTGTTACTATTGGGATCTCCTTCCAGGGTAGAAGCCAGCAGCGGCTCAAGCAGCCGAATGGTGTAGGTCAATCCGTTCATGCGCCCACCTCCCGCTTGAAGTATGCGAAGTAACGCTGGGTTTGTTCGGCGTTGCCGAGCTCGGCGCTCAGCCAACCCCGGCCACGGTTGCGGCCACTGCCTGCATGACGCAAGGCCAGGACTGAGGCCGATAACATAGCCAGGTCGTCATCGCTCGGAGGAGCAGAGAAGGTTATCTCAGACTCTAAAATGGCGCCGCACACCAACACGCGCATCGAACGGAGTGTATCTTTCTTTGGCGCCCCACGCTCATTCAAGGCTGTCTGGCGACGGATGCCGGTAAACGCCGCAAAAATCTCGTCCGGCTTAAATTCGTTCATTTCAATTGCTTTGAGCAGGCGAGCGCGCAGCCCGGCCGGAGGCATGGCATTGCCGACATGGAAGATGCCTCTGCCGGCCAGAGAACTACCGCCTACACCAAACAGGCGCTCTTTGCATTTTCTCCAACGCTCTTTGTTCAGCAGGAAAACAAGACCTTCAGCTTCTTCGGCTAAAAGGCCCTTCAACGTGCGCCCACGCAGGTAGGGGATGCCATTTTCGTCGTGTTCAATCTCACGATCAACCAAACCTGCCAGGCCATCGCCGCGCCCAAAAGTAGCCGCGCTGCGCAGGGTAATCCTCAGGATCATCAAATCATTCATTGGGATACCTCTTTCATCTCAACGGCCGGTAATGGTCGATCAATTCGATGACATCGAAATAGCCACACAAACCATTTGCCCAGCCAGTCTGGCGGTACTCCGGTCTGCCTGGTATCAGTTCGGGCAGATCAGGCAACCGATAGGTACGGCGGAACTCTTCCACGGCACCAGGGCCAGCGCGCAAGGCCTCGCGCAAAGCCTTGATCTTGTTACGATGCCCCTGCCACTCGGGGTCTTTCTGAAAGACACGTACCAGCGGTTCGACGCGCTCAAACCAGGCGCGCCCATCCTGGTCGAACGGTTCAGGTTTCAATCGCAATGGGCGCAGGGCAAGTGAGCCGTGAGTCTCTTCATATTCGCGTTGCCGGATAACCTTCAGACTTCCGTTCAAGCCGCTCGTGGAGAAATGCCAGTCGAGGGCCGAGGCCTTTCTATCTGGCCCTGTACATTCTTTAGCTCCATCGCAGAGGTCATAACTCAGATCGGCTGCACGCGAGAAAGGATAATGCATCTTAACCACGGATACCCCAGCACAGGCGAAAGGCTGTTGCTCATTATCAGGCACTCCCTTGAGTTTTTGCTGCTCGAAAACCTGCAAGTACAACGCTGCCAGCGCCAGACCGTAGCGCCCATTGCAGACAAAGGTAATATCATCACCGCCGAAGATCAAAGGGCGGAATGGCAGGTAATCGCCATACATTGCCAGATCATCAGGGTCCTGGCGCAGCAGTTCGCTCACCACGCTCCGCAGAGCTTCATTCGATGCATCTTCTATCGAATGCGAGAATTGACGCATGGCTTGTTTATACTCGTGATTTTGTCCTGGGCTGGCATAATGTTGGGCAATACTCCTCACGCGGGCGCCCATAGCATTGCCATCAATATGAACCACAGCGAGATAACTCTCTTCTCCCATCTCTCGGCCCAGGTGATCGAATTCATCAGGGAAGCGATAATGCTTTTCGAGCAAATCTGCAAAAGCCTGGTTAAGCCCTTTTTGGGCTGGCTTGCAGGCTTTGAGCTTGGCTTGGATCACTCGTGAGATACGCCGCCCATCGCTTTCCGTATCTATACTGGCAGCAGGAAGGCCTGTCGATGAGCATACTGCTGTCACACCCAGACCTGGCAGCGGCAAGGAGTGCCGGCGCTGCTGTTTTGCAGCAGCCAGGAAGCCATCAATTCCCTGGCGAATCTTCTCTGCCAGTGAATCGTTTGCTGTCAGTGGGATATGGGCTACCACCAATTCTAAGCCAGGGGCTTCTTGCAACAGCCGCTTGGTCAGGTGGTAGGCAAACTTGTGGGCAAGCACCTCCTCTCGAAAGAGTATGGCGGTATTCCCACCTCCAGAAAAGATTACTTCAGCCTTCACCGGCGTTCCGGGGGCGATAACGATTGCCTCATCCAGTGTACCCTTCTCCAGGTCTGTGACATTGTGTTCGCCAGGGAAAAGATCGTTCAACGCTTCATAGGTCCACTGTTGGGTGGCTTGGCGTACCAGAAATGAAGCGCCGATGATCTCTTTCAGGCGGTTGCTGGAGAAAATGTATTTCTGGATTGAGGTGGTGTCGAGCAAAGTCAACGTATATTCACTCATAGATCCTCCTCAACTTGCAGAAGCTTCGATCCAATCTTTCAGTTTGGAACTGAGTTGGGCCAAGTCAGTGCGCCCAAAGACACGCACCTTATTTTTCACATCCAGGGTTTCAACCACTTCCTTCTCCACCAAAGTGGGATTTTCCGAATTACATACCAGCGCAGCTCGGGCTTCTTCCCCACCTATCTGGCGAGCGCGAATATAAACCTCGAATAGTTTTTGCTTGAGCTTCTTTTTATCGTCATCTCCGGCTGTGCATGACACCATAAATAGTTGATAACCGCGGATAATAAAAACATCTGTCTCAAAATTATTCTTGGGTTGATTTTTTTCATTGATCACAATCAAGTTACGCCCCCAATCAGTGAGGCGCATTGCATCCGCCTGTTGGGCGAGAATCTGCGAAACCAGGTGCTCCACCCAGAAACCATCCAACCAGTTGAGCAGGTCCCCTGGAGTGGTAAAACACCAAGACGAATAAACGTTGCCCAGGGTTAACCCGGTTGGGTCTTGTCCCCGCGCCAGGGCACGGCCGATTGGTTCCAGTCCACTTCCGTTTGGCAAGGGAATATCTTGCGGTTTTGTGCTGTTCTGGGCAATACTGCTATGCGCCGCATTGCGCCAGTCACGCCAGATACGGAAGCCTCTCGCTGTGGCATGCAAGCACACAATCTCATCGATCACCCCAGGCGCAACGACCTCTCGGCTGGGCTGCTCAGTTAGCCTACAATTATGTAGACTTACCAGATCTTCAAGTGATATGCAACCCTTTTCATTCATCCCAACCGGGAAAGGCTGGCTGGCAGTTTGACCAGGAGAAGGATCGAAATACATACAGAGATGGCGCGCATCTAAATAGCTGCAAATGGGGGGAGGAACGCCTTGCTGATGCTCATTTTGCAGCGCAAGATAAGCATAGACAGACATCACTTTCGTACCACCGGTATAGTTCAGCCCAAGTTTGCCGCTGGAAATTTGCCGCACCTTCTCTGCCAGTTTTTGATAAATCTCCGCCGGATCGGATTCTTTGATTACTTCGATATATTCCGGCGCATTGCTGCCGTTTCTTTCTAGAAACTTTCCCAACTGGCGAGCAATCGGAGCACTTCCGTACTCACCGGCTGAACACACCAGGAATAGTTTTCCGCCCGGACGCATTAATAAGCGGGTAGCTACCCAGGCCGGTAATGGGTTACCGCCCACTAATACGAATAGAGAATCTGAGAGTTTGTGTTCTGGGATATCGAAATCATTCATCGAAACCTCTGCCACATTTGCGCACTACAACATCCCCTTGACAAGCTGAATAGGCATTGATGTTTCTCGCTATAGCATGGTCATCATTATCCATAGTAACACCCCCTGGGTAGCAATTGGAGATGTCATCCCAAAATCGTAAGCCGCATCTTTCTAATCTATAATTAAGATTCTACTATAATCCTTGATTCCTGTCACGCGAGTCAAGGCTCTTGGGTATGGCTTTTCCAAGATAATGTCAGACAACTCAGAGGTGACCTTTTGAAGAAAGGCGACTTGCAGAGATGAGTAAACTAAAAGCCTGGTCGATATGGCCCTCATAGTAGCGGCGGGCCTTAGC
>Ga0172369_10001928_pt1 | contig 29261 bp, 15 predicted proteins | sample LakKiv25m_FD_114539 | JGI IMG/M metagenome (GOLD analysis project Ga0172369, IMG submission 114539) | Freshwater microbial communities from Kabuno Bay, South-Kivu, Congo - kab_022012_11.25m | ecosystem: Environmental > Aquatic > Freshwater > Lake | place: Democratic Republic of the Congo...
ATTATTCGTAAAGTCAAGAATTACCGTAAAATAGTTATCAAGAATTTACAACTTCATGCCAGAATTTCGGATATTTACATTGTTAATATGTTCGTAACTTTTATTTTAAACCTGAACTGTAACGGAATATTTTCCTCTTATTTACCAACTATATTTCAGCACTACCGATAACAAATGCAATTGTACTTAAAATATTCCTGAATAGCAAACATTACCAAAACGATACAATGTCTTTACGATCCAATTTAACTCCAGGGGTGAAGCTCGTGGGGAAAGCATTCCAGTCTGAGTCATGCAGTCACACGGAGCAGTTGAATTAAAATTTTCGCAATTTCGCCAATTGGTATTTCATTTTTTTACAATTTCGCCATTTCTCATTCCATGGCCATAAACGAAGAAAACTACCTGACCAAGTACTACTGCGGTAAGTTCGGAAATTTGATTTTCCGTGTGGTTACAGGTAAAATCGGCGACCTGTCCGGCTACATGGGCGAGCCCGGGGACCCGGTCCGCATCACGCTTCACGCGTCGTTATCGGTGACGCTGGTAAGGGTTGCCGTATTCGACAGCCGGGGCAACCTTTCCCTGTCCGACACCTTCAACCTCGCGGATGGATCAAGGATATCCAGTGGTTAACCGAGACACAACTGTGCTTCAAGAATAGTTCAAGTGCACTAATAGTGGAGACACAGTGGAGACAAAATGGACTATTTTCCGATGCAGAAAGTAACCAGTATTGTTTATCAATCAGTTATAGTGGAAAGGTACAAATAGGGTACAAAAAATGACAAAAAAAATCATTGAAAATGTACGAATTTACTGGTTGTAAAATATCTTGAAACCCTTGTCATTATTGTCACAGGCTTTGCATATATGTATATATATTCTTTCCATAAAAGCTGATTTTATTTGGTTGCTTAATAATTCTTATGCTTTCTGAAGGTCAAGTCAGCATGAAAATCTCTTTCAATTCTTTGTCCGAAAGTTCTCCGATCCACTTTTCACCCGATTCAACGGTAAGGTTGGCCAATGCCTTTTTGCTCTTCAACATTTCATCAATCTTCTCTTCAAAGGTTCCCCGGGTGATCAGCCGGTTGACCATAACATTCTTTGTTTGACCGATACGATAGGCACGATCGGTCGCCTGGGCTTCAACGGCCGGATTCCACCAAAGGTCATAATGGACAACGTGACCCGCGCCGGTAAGATTTAGTCCGGTACCGCCAGCTTTCAGTGACAGAATAAAGATCCATTTGTTACGCCTGGTCTGGAAATCCTCAACCATCGAATCCCGCTGGGCACGACTGCTTCCTCCATGAAGAAACAGCGGTTCCATGCCAAAGGTATTCCGGACCATCTCAACGAGGATATCCCCCATTTCTCTGTACTGGGTAAAGATCAACGTTTTTTCGCCGGCTTCCCTTATTTGAGAAAGAATATCCATCAGCATCAGGGATTTTCCGGACTTGTCCGGGAGGGCATTACCTTTCTTCAGGTAATTATCCGGATGATTGCATATTTGTTTCAGTGCCATGATCATTTTCAAAACCATACCTCGGCGTTGGATCCCGTCTAGTTCGCTAATCTCATTCAAGACGTTGTCGACAATATTCTGATATAAGGCGGCCTGCTCGCTGGCCAGGGTGCAATAATGATTGTTCTCGATCTTGTCAGGCAAGTCTGAAATGATGGATTTATCCGTTTTCAATCGTCTTAGGATGAAAGGAGTTGTTATCTTCCGGAACAGTGCAGCCTTCTTTTGATCGTGGTTTAATTGGATGGGTTTGGCAAACTCTTCATCAAATTTCTTTTCCGATCCAAGGTAGCCCGGATTCAGGAAGTCCATGATGCTTCGGTATTCGGAAAGGCGGTTCTCCACAGGCGTTCCGCTCATCGCAATACGGAACCCGGCGGTCAGCGATTTTACCGCTTTGGTCTGATCAGTCCTGGGATTCTTTATGTTCTGGGCTTCATCCACCACGACTGCATGCCAGTTAAACGATTTCAGTTTCTTCAAATCGCTTCTTACAGTGCCATAGGTTGTCAGCAGAAGGTCGCAATCCCGCATGTCAAGTTCACGTCCGGACCCATGGTAGACGGAATGTTTCAGATCGGGAGCAAATTTATTGATTTCCTTTTCCCAGTTGGTTAGCAATGTTGTGGGAACGATCACAAGCGCTTTTTCCCGGGACAACAGTCCTTCCTGCTTGAATTTCAACAAAGCCGCAATCACCTGGAGAGTCTTGCCAAGTCCCATATCATCGGCAATAAGGCTGCCAAATCCGATCTTTGAGTTTCTGATCATCCAGCGGTATCCTGTCAATTGGTATGGCCGGAACGTAGCAGTGAGATTACGGGGAAGGCTGACCGGATCATCCGAGGTTATCCGGGCGATCAGTTTCTTGACCCGGGGAGTAATTTCCACCTTCGCTCCCTGATATTCTTCCGCCAGAGCCGCTTTCAGCAGATCATGCGGATTTAGCCGGACAGGATTCCCCAATTGCTCGAACAGCTTTTTCAGACTTTCGTTTGAAATAAGCACATACTGATCTCTGATCCTGACTATTCCGCTAAGCCTCCCGACCAGTTTTGAAAATTCCTCAGGTGAAAGTAGCATATCCCCTAAGGCAACCTGATATTCAAACCCCAGAAGTTCGTCAAGATTGACAAAAGAAGGGTTCTTTGCTACGGTAGAGGTTGAAAGCTTCAGGGATAGAGCAGGTCTCAGTAGTTTGTTTAAGGCCTTGGGCATCATTGTTTCCATGCCCAGCATTCGCAACATGGGAATGATCCGGGTAAAAACATCTACAAACCCGACGCTGTTGAAATGAACGGGATTTTTCCCTCTGGATTGAAGGTAAGGGGAGATTTCGGGGAAAAGGTCAGACAGGCTGGTAAGATCCCTCAGCACTTCGTAACGGACTGTTTCATACGCTTTCTTCGAAAGAAAATCCTGAAGAGGAACGGGCATTTCCAGCGGTTCATCCCGGTTGACTATCGGGAAATGGATCAGGAACCGGCTGTTCTGCTCCTCAATGTGAAGAATCGGCATCCATTTTTTATTTCCGATATGCAGGCGTTTCAGCCAGAGCTGAATGCTATTGGCCGTATGTTTTTCAGCGGGATCGGAGAAAACCACGGATTTTCCATCAAAGAAAAGTTCCGTAATCTTGTCCCGCTTCATTTCATTCACAATGGAACTCCTCCTGAAAAGGTTCATGTAATAACCCAGGAAGATCGAGGTGATCAGCAGGGAATTTTCTTCCGGCACAAGGGGGAAATATTTTTCTTTTTTCTTGTTCCGTTTGCTCCATATCCAGACGGTTCCGGGACTTGCATATGCCTGAACCTGATTGGTAAGGGTTCGAAGGGATGGATCATTGACCGCCGGGATCCACCGGATCATCATGGTACCCTGCTTATTCGTGATAAGTTGCGGGATAATGCTGCCTGAAAGGGCGATGGCAGAAGCAAATTGCCTGTGAATTTCTATTCCGCGAAGCGAGACATTGGCGTTTGCAAGATCTGCGGCGTTAAAATTTTCCAGCAATGAAACAAATTCCCCAAGGGTTAGTCGGACCTCCTTGCTTTCATCTTCATCCACTGAAAGCAACACCGATTCAAGCGACAGATCGGAATTGAGCAGGAGCATGGTATCGTCGAATATGCTGATGCGGGAAGCAAGGTCGGAGAGGTTTTTGGGAAGTTCCCCGGATGTATGCTTTCTCATTCCGCTTTCCAAACTCCTGTATGCCGATTGCATCAATGCCCGAAAGTCTTTTTGATAAAATAGGGGAGATGCCGGCAGAAGCGACAGAATCGCCTTTGAATCGGCGGGAATACCTGAAAAGTCAGGCAGGGCATTCATGCCGAAGTCAGGCTCCTGGTCGGATTCAGGGACATCGTCAAGAAGCATGGTTTCTGTGGATGGAATCATTTCCGACTCATGTTCAGCGATCCCGGCATCAGCATCTTTAAGTTCTTCCAACAGATCAAGACCATGAAGTTTCAGTACCAGAAAAGGATTGCTGTCAATTTCGCGGGATATCACGTAGATCACTGCTGCCAGGTGTTTACATGGCACGGCCCAGTCAGGGCAGGAACAGTGCATGGCAAAATCTTTCCATGACGATGGAAACAACCTGATCCCCTCATCCGAAGCCACCCGGTCAAGTTCCTGCGGTAATTCCCTGTTAAGAAGTTTCGACAGGATGAATGGATCCTGCCGGATCTCCTCAAGCAGCTTTTCTTTCTGATTGTTACTGAAGAGCGGAATTTCAATACTGATCTGGTACGGACTTGGCCTGCTTCCCTGTACCTTCGACCGGATCTTGTTCGCATCGATTTTTGTCTCCAGCACCGAGCCATTTCCTGCATAGGCACGACCCCTGGGGAGCCGATTATCATAATCGATCTTTGCCAGGGCATTGAGCCATTGTTCTCCCCACCATGTCTGGCCGTACTTCACCCGTTGAACCGGCTGTCCGACTGGTTTTTTCGATTTCTTTTTTCGGGGGTAGTACCAGTTATCGTAATAGCTCATGGTATGATTGATAAGTATGTACGCTCGGTTTTCTCCGGTTACTCGTCAAGTGTTACGAAATAAAATCCAGGGACTGCCACGAATGGAGAAACCCTGAGGAAGTCTGAACCGATTCATCCCCGCCATACACCACATGGGAGTTTTCGGGTTTATTTCCCGACCAGCCATTCCAGGTTGAAAGATTATTGAAGAAATCCTTATTCCAGGTTCTGGCTGATTTGATCTCAACGGGAACAAGCCCATCGGCATGTTCAATGATCAGATCGACCTCCATTCCACGGTGATCCCTCCAGAAATAGAGATTTGATGCTTTCCCCTGGTTATAACGTCGTTTTAAAAGCTCAGACAGGATCAGGTTCTCAAAGAGCGATCCTTTTAAGTAATGGTTTGTTAACTGGCTTACCTTTTCTATTCGAAGCAGGGAGCAGCATAACCCGGTGTCATAAAAGTAGAGTTTTGGTCTTTTGACCAGCCGTTTGCTGAAATTAGTATGATGCGGTTGAAGCAGGAAAAGGATGTAACTGGCTTCCAGAACTGATATCCATGCTTTGACTGTATTATAAGTGACACCACAATCATTTGCCAGGGAAGTATAGTCCAGGAGTTGGCCCACTCTCCCGGCGCAAAGCCCCAGGAACCTGACAAACAGATTAAGATCTTGTATGTTCTGAAGCGTCCTCACATCACGTTCAAGGTAGGTCTGGATGTAGTTGGGATAGAAATCAGGCGGATCGATCTTTTTATCGTAAAGCCTGGGGAAAAAACCATTATAGATATTGGCTTCGTAAGAAGGCAGGAACCGGTCGGCCGCCTGAAGTTCAGAAAATGAGAAGGGGAGAAGGCGGAAAATCGCTGTCCTGCCTGCAAGCGACTGGGAGATCCTGTTATGAAGCAGAAAGCTCTGTGAGCCCGACAGAATAAACTGACCTGTTTTCCCGCTTTGATCGACAATTCCCTGGATATAGGAGAAAAGCTCCGGTACCAGTTGTGCCTCATCAATGATGCCACCGTTCGTATATTGTTGCAGAAACCCATTGGGATCCTGGCTGGCAAACATCCTGGTTTCAGGGTTTTCCAGTGAAGCATAGAAAAGATCCCCGAAAAGGTTTCTGAGCAGCGTTGTTTTCCCTGATTGCCGTGGACCGGTAACCGTAATCACCGGATACTTCTTTGCCAGGTCAAGAATTTTCCGGCTTATCTCCCGCTTTATCATAATGTCAATTTTTCAATCTTGTACAAAATTGCAAAATAAATTCCAAATTGTACAAAGTCGGCGAAATATTTTTAAAGATCAGATTTGCAACACCTTCCAAGGTGGATATGGGTTGAAATCATATTCTGAACATATAGGCTGAAAAACAGGCTAAAAATCACCTAATATATTGATTATCATTTACTTTAGGTGATTCGATGCAGAAAGTATCTAATACTGTATATCAGTTAGTTGCGATTTTAAGGTACAAATGGGGTACAGAATTTTACAGATTGTCGAGTATAAATTTCATTCGAGAACAGTTTCATAATAATACCCATCTCATTCTGTTTGCATTGATAATGCAGGACTTTTGTCGATCTTGTACAATTTTGCAGAATGAATGCAATATTGTACGTCCGTGTAAATTTGTCCTGTTAATACGTTGAATATCAAATTATATATGACAAACTGGACTTTGCATTTACAAAATATCCCACGAATATCTGTTATATATTACATTTTATCGCACGATTAATGCAAAGGATTGTCTTCATTGATTTGCTCTCTTGGAGAGCAACGCTCTCTTCTGCTATCATTACTTCTTCTTCTTCTTAGCCGCGCCCGGACTGCTTTTACCTGTAATTTTTTTTACCTCTTTGTCAAAATCGCTTTCATATAACTGATCCTGAACAGGACGATATTTCTCGTATTCCTGTTCAGCCAGTTTTTTAGCAACCTCGTGGGATACAGTTCCGGCATCCTTCAGTATATGGTATTCGTTGAACTGCAAAAACGCATCGAGCTTCTTTGCCCAGTCAGCCATTTTCATAGGGATCTGACGAGCGGCCTGATTTTCGGCGTAATCGAGATACATGTTCACGATCCTGTTCAAACCGCTTATTTCTTTCTCGCTCAGGTAGTTCTTTGCAATCGTTACATCAGTTTTCATCACCTTGCCATGAGGGGCATTTTTCCAGGTTGTCAGTCCCATATTTGGCAAGGTCGCATTTGCCCTTGAAGCCACGATTTGTGAAGCGGTTTTACCGGTGATAGCCCAATGCAGTTTGTTTTGAACCGTTTTGAAAAAGGTCTGGGAAATTTCCGCGTCCTTATTGTAATCCAAGCTGCACTGCTGGTAGATATCCGTGATTTTCTGATAAAACCTGCGTTCACTTGCACGGATATCCCGGATGCGTTCCAGGAGCTCGTCGAAATAATCTTTGCCGAACCGCTTACCCTGCTTCAACCGTTCATCATCCAATACGAATCCTTTGATGATGAACTCCCTGAGGGTTTTAGTGGACCAGATTCGGAACTGGGTTGCCTGATGGCTGTTTACCCGATAGCCCACTGCTATGATAGCGTCCAGATTGTAAAACTCCACATTCCGCTTAACCTTTCGGCTGCCTTCCTGCTGAACTGTTTCCAAAATGGAAATAGTTGCCTCCCTATCGAGTTCACCAGAATCGTAAATGTTGCCGAGGTGTTTGTTAATGGCAGGAACCTCTACACCAAACAGTTCAGCCATCCGTTTTTGGGTAAGCCAAAATGTTTCATCATTGAAAATTACCTCAATACTGACATGGCCTTCGGGGGAGGTGTAAAAGATAATATCGGAATATTTCGGTTCAAGATCGTTTGTCATGTTATAATCACCTTAGTATCTTTTCCATTTTCTTACCCTTCGCCAACTCATCAATCAGCTTGTCGAGATATCTAGCCTGTCTCGTAACAGGATTCTCAATTTCCTCTACCCGATATCCGCAGATAACTCCCGTGATCAGGTTTGCATTCGGGTTCAGGGTGGCCCGCTGATAGAAGGTTTCAATGGTCACTTTTTCGTCGATCAACTCTTTCAGTTTTTTCTCATCAAAGCCGGTGAGCCACTCGATCACCTGAAGCAGTTCCCGCACTGTTCGGCCTTTACTCTCAACCTTTTTGACATAGTGCGGATAGACCGAGGCAAAAACAGTTTTTGCCATTCGCTGATCGTGTTCGGGTGTTGTTTTCATGTTGTCGTGCAGAAGTTGTATTGCTTTGTACAAAATAGCAGAATAAATGCTAAAATGTACAAATGATTCGATTTTTCCTTATTGATAAGGGTTTGCAGTGGGGAAATTGATTTGAAAGGTTCGTCACGACCCTCCACCTCACACAAACCGAAACGATTCAAGAACACCAGGAACAATCTTGTTACAAAAGGTATCTAGATATTGCATTCCCCCAACTTTGAAGTTTAGCTTCCTTTGTTGACCAAGTATTTGCAGGGCTTGTTGAAGGCAATACTTCGAAAGTAATCCCTTCCTGGTAGCCAATATATCTTAAGTAAAAGTCAGCTGCGTTATTTCCATTAAACAATACAGCTGTAATATCCTTGTGTTTTGTGAAGAAGTTTGTGAAATCATTCGGAAATTCATGTCCGATATTATTATCCGAGCTTCCATCCCGTTCACAGTGTTGCAAAACGTCCCACAAAGCGATTTTATGTTTGAGGAGCAGGTCAACCCTTCTGGAATAGTCTTCTGAAAAAGTCTCATTAAAGCAAGAAAACATAATCTTCCAGAATTGGTTGCCACCATGGCCATAATATTGGTTCAAGGATAAAGACCTATCTCCAGGCATGGTTCCTAATATGAGAATCCTTGCATCTGGTTGGCTTATTGGAGGGAAAGAATTTTTTTTGACCGTATTCGCAGGCCTTACCAATGGAATGGGAATGGGGTGATCATTAACTTTAGGTTTTATTCCCATAGGAGGTTTGTTTAATATTTGAACAACCCTCAAAAAATCATGCTCTGTGTACCCTCCGCCAATACCAAAATCTGTAGCATAGAATCCTAATACCCTTATTTTATCACGTAACCGTTTTTGTTCGGCTGAGTCTGCAACAACCTTTTTCCTTATAAGAGCTATGATAGCATCGGCTTCGAATTTAGTAAACTTTGATTTTCCTTTCATATGATAGATATATAAATTATGCAAATACAATATTACCCTCCTTAGTATCATTTATAAAATTACTAGAACGCTTGTTTATTACTGGCAGAATGACAGGTACTTTATAAAAATTGACAAACTGTTTTATGCTAACCTCTTTCAGATTTACTTCTTTTAAATTCTTGTGTCCATTTTCTGGATCAGGATAAAAAATGAGACAGTCAATTATTTCATTCTGAGGTTTTTTTAGTAAACTATAAACGGACTGCATCCTGGCATAACCGCTTACCTGCCGAATATCATCTTTGTCGTAAAACGTTTTGTAAACCGCCCTGTATTTAGCATCAGCCACAAGTTTAAAATCAGAAGTGTTAATAATAAAATCTAGTTCCTGCCAATTCGTTGTAAAGTGATAGGTAAGTTCTTGGTGATTAAATCTTTCTCGGAGCAAAGCCAACACATACATTTCAAACAATTTACTCATATCAATCCAGAAAGGAGGAGTTTTTATTTTGCCCTTTTGTTCCGTTCGAGTGATATTATAGCCAAACCGTTTAAGAATAAGTCTCGCCAGACTTATTCCATCTGCATATTCGCGGTAAAAAATATTCGGCTTGCTTTGTTTTATCTCATTCACATCAATCTCATCAGAAACTGAATAAAATGCTGGCATAGTAAAGCCCAATATCTGCTGCGAATACTTATCGAGTCCAGTGAGACTAAGGGTAGGCAAATATCTTTGGACAAATAACAGGGCTTTTTTTAATAACCTATTCTCAAATCCGTCGAACCCAAATTCTTCGTATTGGCAAACTGTTTTAAGGGTTTTGTTTTTAACTAGATTCTGCTTAATTGAATGTCCCAATAGAATTTTACCCTTAATCCGTCCAGTAAGATTTTTTTCAACTTTATAAAATGATTTCTTCAACCCTTTTCTGACAATTGACTGGATAACATTTAAAAATTGTACAACAATTAGTGGTGTGATAAGATCCTGGTGTTGCTCAATTTCGATGAATGGTTTATTTAGCCTTATCTCAAAGAGTTCCCGTGTTTCAGGCAATGATTCCGGATATTGTAACACCTTAACCAACATTGCCAGATAATTCGTTAGCTGACTATCCTTATTGAATTTTGGTTCAACATAAATAGCCTGCTCATTTTCCACAATCCAATCAACACCAATGTAGTATGATAAACTAAGATGGTGTCCAACCTCTTTTGGCAAAATGGATATACACTTAGCATTCTCCGATTCCCGTTTTCTTGGGAAACAATGTTCATGTGACTGGTCTCCAGGAAGTTTCAAATCAGGAACCAAGCCATTAAAATGCTCATATTTAATTATGATATCAAACATGCATGGATTCAATCAGTTCGTTGGCTGATTCAAGCAAAATGCCATCTTTCCGATACTCCCTTAATATTGGTTTTATCTCGTAATCGAGTTTTAGTTTAAGTATTTCTTCATCTGGTAATTGTAATTCAACTCTCTCTCTTTCCTGGATGAGGAAATAGCTATGCCCTGGCATCACATCGGTCGGATTAAAATCTGGGGCTAAATGTTCAGATGGTTCGAGGTTTTTAATATTATCCTTGAACTCCTTGCAGAATAGTAATGCAACCTGATAAAACAGTTCTTTCCCTTTATCGGTTAATTCCGGGATGAGTTTTGGTAACACATCAACAAAAGCAAAGCGCCGTCTGATAGCATAGTCAATATGGCCAACGCTTCTGTCAGCAGTATTCATTGTTCCTATTATATAAAGATTACCAGGAAGTCTCAATTCTTTAGCCTCAGATACTTCCATATCATCTCCTTCAAGCGAATACATACTCTCAACAGTTGTTCCTATCGGATTCTCTTTGTCGTATCTGTATTCTAATGCATATATGAGTTCACCCAATACGGATGGTAGGTTTGCACGGTTTATTTCATCTATAATTAATACAAAATTTGCAGAAGGGTTATCTTCTGCTTTTTGTGCAAATTGAGCTAGGATTTTATTCTCCACTTTGTAGTGAACATATCCGTCCTTATTTGTTTTTGCTGTTATCCCTCTTACAAAATCCTCATATGTATAAGCAGGGTGAAACTGAATGATTTTGGATTCTCCTTCTGAAATGATTGATTTTTCTTTTAACAAGATTTCTCCTTTTAGGTCAAAAGTTTCGGAGAGAAAATGCATGAATTCATAGCTGGTTATATCAACTTTTAAGAGAGATTTCTTTTTGTTGAATAATTCCTGAACCTTAAGATTCTTTTCTATAAAATTAAGCTTTGAGGAATCGACATTCATCAGCTTCAGAATATTATCCAGATAATGGACACTATTGACAGGGAAATACTCATCAGGATAGTAGCTGTTTAATATTTTCAGAATCAAGCTATCTCCAAGTACGGTCAATGCTTCACCAGATCTTTTAGTAACCAATTCAGAAATCATTCCTGCCAGGAGATTCATTGCATCCTCGATATTTGTGGAGGCACACAAGGTTTTAGAATGCCTGTAATGTGTGCTGTACTCACCAGAGTTTTTATCCCAATAAATTAAATACGATCTTGAACTACCTGGGAAATAATACCCCAAAGTTTTTAGACCGCGTTCAATCCACCAACAAAAATTGTTTTTTTCACCCGTCCCAATAGCATACTGCTGAAGTGTGAGGGTTTTCAGTTTATCAGCAGGGAAAAGTGACTGAAACTCTTTGAGTAAAGTAGAGAATTTTGTTCTATTAACTATTATTTCGGGCCTTGTTGAATCAAAGGTTCTGAAAAATGCATCAATCTTTTCTTCAGCACTGCCAATGTTTGCACCTTTTGTAAACTCTTTTGCGATCTTCTTGGCCAGATAAGTTTTACCTGTTCCCGGGGGACCTTGAAGGACAATCTGGTGTTTGTATTTAAGAATTTCAATTAGTCCTGTCTCTATAATTTTACTCATCCCTATTCTAAAATTAGTCCTGATAATATTAATATATTCTCCATGACATTCATGAAATTGCTTGCCTTCTCCATCATAGATTCCGAAATCAAGGCCATAATCTTCAGCAAAAATGTAGGGGTTTACTTTAATTGCGTAAACATCGTCATAGTCATTAATGTAATCCTCATTGTACTCTTTTAAATCTGAGAGCCCGGCTACTTTTCCAACTGCAACTATTCTTTTACCATTAGTTACAGCTATTAGATCATTATTTTGAACCTTTTCAATTCTTTCTTCTATTTCGGCACCTGCAAATGCGATATTATGCTTTCTAAAAACAGGTATTACATTTTCTTTTCCCCAATTTGAACCAATTCTCCAACATTTTTCCATACGGTAGATTTTACTTTCGTATTGTATATATGATTACAAAAATTTATAAATCAACAAATTCTGGATTCATTGAGTTTGGTTGAAATTTACCGACCTGCTTCACATTAACTTCTCTTGATAATGCTTGATGTAAGTCTGAAATTCCTGCATTAGTAACAAGGGTGTTACTATTAAATGTCGTATTATTTAAATTGATTCCAGGAATATCTTTAGGAAGATTAAAATTCTTTACCCTAGCCCCAAATAACTCAATTTCATCTTTTGAAAAACAATCATCTTCTTCTTTAAATTTTGCATCAACAAATAAGAAGACATCTTTGTCTGTAGGATAATCAACACATTCTTGTATAGAGATATCTGGTGCGAATGTATAATTAGTCACGGTGGAATGCTCGATTTCAACACCTGCACAGATATCTTTAAGAGGATCTCCCTTTTCATCACAAACTTCAAATTTTGCCCACCCACCAGATTTAATGGATGGTGCCTTAGGGAACTTATTCCCTTGTGCCCCTTTGATATTTATCCTTATTGAATTATTTTCTGATAATTCTTCAATAAACCGTATATAACAATAGAATTCATAGATGTAATCAGTTCTTGTCTTAGATTCAATATGACCAAAAGGCGATCCTGAAGTGTACCATCTAGATACTGTGTTAAGAAACTCAGCCATTTTATTGATAGCTTCTAACAATTCATCTTTCATATTTCTAATAATTTAAGATCCTTGGAAACCAATAATCATTAAATATTTTGTTTTTGATTTTTTCGTTTTGCTGTAAGTCTATGACTGACTTAGAAATGAATCCAAGATTCCTTTCAAGCTTTTGTTCTGATTTTTTTATTAGATCAGCTTGAACAGAAATGAGATCAGGTCTGCTATTTTTCTGTTCAATTTCAGGATCAATAAACCCCAAATCTGGGAAATTCAATTTCGATAGTATCTCATTCGAGGATATTATCATTGACGCATGACTTAAAATGTTTTTTTCAATGTATTTCGTTAGAAGTGAGAGCACATTATAATAATCTAAAGAGTTGTTATCAATAATTTGGTCATTTTCTTTTGCGAGTAGTTTAATAAATTCTGCTTTATGATCGGTATGTAATGCATTGATTAACTTACCACATGCTGTTCTTGCAATAAAAAAGTCATTATTAATTATATAATCAAATTCGATCGATCTCAAATGGCCATAGCTGCGAATGAAATGACGATATGGGTTTGTAAAGTGTTTATAAATTCTTGGAAGAGAATATGCAAAATCACTAATCGAATGAAGGGGTTTAAGTTCTTTGATTTTTCCAATAACTAAAATAAAATTATGATAAATCGGTTCTTGGGTAACTTGTTCATCCTGAGTTTTTGAAACATAACCATACGCTGAAAAATTGCGATCTGATAAGATAATTACTCCATCCCCAATTTTTATTCTTGGTAACCTTTTGGATTTGAGACTTAATGATATCTCATTAAGATTGTCGCTAATCTTAAAATCAGATTTTACATACCAAAAATTATTCATGTGAATTACATTTAATTGAATTTGATTATCCTATGTTATTTTGTTCTCTGTTCAAACAACCCACCATATCCCTCCTCCGGTTCCTCAACCGAACCAGTTTCAAGTATAGATTTCTTACTCATTCTCGTTCCATTCTTCTTATCCTAGGGCACCCAGGTATTGTCATCTTTATAAATTAAGGCGGTTTCACCTGCGTTTGGTTTGACCAAGCCATTAGCTTTCATTAAATTTTGTCATACCTTTCTTTGAATTACTGATCACATAAAGAAATGCTCCATTCTCTTTCTCAATCTTCTCGAGAATCCTTCTCCATTGGCTCAATATAATCAACAATGTTTTAAATATATCCAAGGGCTTTCCATAAGGCTTTCTGTACGCAAACACTTTAAAACCATCAACTACGTGACTGGAAATTTGTGCACTTATTCCTCGTTTGTTCGTTTCCCATAGAAAAACCACTGTATTTTCGGGGGTATATTCATCCCTCCATTTACCAAACACAATATCATAGGGACGATTATATTGAAGACTATGCAAATTCTCAATCAATTTAATGAACCCAGGAGTGAACTGGTTATCAAAGTATAATCGCATATTGATCAGCTTAATGAAGAAGCAAATTCAAAATCCAGAGCATCTTGGACAGCCTCTTTTGATATTTCGTATGTCTTGGAAATAAAGTTAATATCATTGTTAGTCTGATAAACTGACTTGATTGTGTCGATAAGAATTTCGTTCTGAACTGTGCAAGGTCTGCCACCTTGTAGGGTAGGGTCGATCGCAATTAACTTTGAGGTTGACAGGTATAATCTGGAAACCATATCATTGTCAAAGACAATCCGTTTTAAAAACTCTTTGATAAGTTCCAAATTTAGTTGCTCATTTCCCTTTCCTAAGGTTAGATAATCACTTGAGAAAGGATCCTTGAAGATGATTTCCTTGCCAGCCTTACTGATGACACTCAAGACTCTTTCAGATGTGTAGGGATAGAAATTAGGATCTCCATTGCCAAATCTCCTCTTTAACCAGACCCTAGCTGAAATAATATCCGCTAATGGAATCTTATTTCTGACCCTTAGGTCGTAGATTACAATCAACTCATGAATTCCATAAAAATTCAATAATAATGAATGTGGTTTGGAATTCATATCTTTTGAGATGCCCTCATATTGTTCAGCATTTAGGCGATTCAACCATCGTTTTATTGTTTCAGGTTTCAACCGGGTAATATGAATAATATCCTGCATTGAATAAATCCCAGTATATGCACTTTCAGGTCTCATAAGGATTTGTAATTGTGATTCATGTATTATTTTTTTAGCTTTACTTTTCTTTGGTTTTTCGATTTTTGTTAAAGATGCTTCTTTTAGTTCCTCCTCATGAATCTTATGATTCAGCTCTAGCAACCGTCTTAAAACTTCCTTGCGGGCATCGGGATGGATGGTATACCGGACCCGGTCATTCTCCGGTAAATAATCGACTTCGTAAAAATCATGCCTCAATTGAATATCTGACCAACCATAAGCATCCAGAACCGCATTATCCATCTCTACATGCAAGTTCCGGAGTTTAAAAAGTCGGTCGACTGCTTCATTGAATGAAATTGTTCCGGGTGTTTTTGCCAAATGCTTTCTCAGAAATAATGAATTCTTGCCAAACTTCTTTCCAAATGCCTTATCCTCTATTTTGTTTTCATTGGCTGTCACTACAAGCAACTCTTTACAGTGAAATAGATTGTAGGTTTTTGTAAGGCCTAGTTGGATCTCGATCATGAGAAGCTCTCGATGATTATAATATGTTTTGCCAACATTTTCAGTCTTCTGCGCGATTTCAGGTTTTAATCTTTCCAAAAATGGAAACGTTTCAAAGATTGTTACAGGTGTAAAAACTAATGTTCCAGCTCCTAAAGTTGTACCGAATTTCCATGACCATTCATTAAATATCGAATTTTGAGTAAACAAAAACCTACTGAAACTATCGTCTGCAATAACAATACATTTGTCATTATATACCCAATCTCTGGGAATAAAAATAGAACTCTGGAATTTTGAAATTCTGATTATAACTAAGACCCTTGTTAAGGTTTCAATACTTCTGTAAAGGGATGGCCGCTTGTCTGCATAAAGCCACCATTTCTCTGGTAATGGTTTTCTAAGAGCATATTCACCGATTATTTCGTTACCATCTTTATCCAAAGCGAATCTTTGTCTCTCTGGTTTCACATACTTTTCAATAATTTCAAAGCAGTCAAAATAGTCTTGGGCAACAGGTCTATTATAAAAAGGCGGTGCCAAGATTTCTGATTTTCCTTCTTGTAAGCGCAAAACAATCTTATCCCGATAATTAGATTCTAATTGTTCCCATTCATCCTGTGTATATCTCCCCATCGGCCAGTCAAAAAAATTAATTACCCAACGACTCGGTCTTTGGTCAGGGTTATTGTTTAAATCATCTCCATTGAGGTAAGGGAATAGGACATTTTTATTACCTGGATTCTTGATAATGAGTCTTTCTGCATCATATGGATCTAATACGAATCCTTTTCCAAGAATAATACTGCCTTGGAAACTTTTGTCTTCATTTTGCTTTAGTTGGTAAGGATTACCAGTATATTTTGTATCATCTAAATAGGATGTAATTGAGTTTACTTCCTTTCCCGATAGGATCAATTTTCCATTCCACTGCTGTTTTGTTATGGTGACAAGGGATACTTCTACTGCCGCTAATCCAGGCCATTTTAGACTTCTGACTGCATGATTGATTGTCCCTTTTTGGTCGATAATTACTTGAAGACCATCTTCACGCGTGTTTCCTTGTGCGATTGTATTAGTGGCGATTAATGATAGAAATCCACTTGAATTAATTAGTAGAAAGATTCTTCGGAAAAAATAGGTAACTAAATCAACAGCTCCAATTGGGGAAAATTGGTGCTTTAAAAATTCAAGGTAATTGTCTCCGAATGTGCCAGTCAATTTCCGGTTCCCAAGAAAAGGTGGATTCCCAAGAATACAATCAAATCCACCATTGATAAATATTTCCGGAAACTCAAGAAACCAATGGAAGAAATTTCTCTCAATGCCTACAACAATAGACTTTGCGGAAGCTTGTCCTGGAACTCCTTTGGTTCCGTATAAATATTCAAGATAATTAGAATGGGTTACCAGGCTATCCTTATTTTCAAGAGTTTTCGGAATAAAGAATTGGGCGACCATCAGGTTTGCAATCTCTTTCAGCTTGTGCCAGTTCCTGCTCTCAATCAATCGTTTGTACTCTTTTTCTTTTGCAAGAATTTCCTGTGCAGTGTTTTCGGGAAGTCTGTTGAATTGATTAAAAGCCTCGATCAGATTGGCCATTTTGGTCGAGACGGTATTTTCAAAATCGGCAGCAAGCTGTCCTTCCGTTCCCCTTTCGATTTTGTTTCGCTTAAGGAAGGCCGATGCAATCTCTTTATCATCCCCTGGTAACGATTTGAAGGCTTCATTTGGAATGCCGTTTATCAACTCTTCAATGTAGGCCAGTCCAACGATCGAATCACCGCATTTGATATGATGATCAAGAAATCCCAGAGGTTCTCCGGGATTATGCGATTCGAGCCACAAGGCTACTTTACAGAGTTCTACCGCCAGGGGATTCTTGTCAACACCGTAAATACAGTTGCGGATCACATCCCTTGTTGCAACCCTGATGGCTTCAGGTGATGGCTGATCCTCCCTGGTCCGCACTGTTGCAACTTCGACAGCAATTCGCCGGGCTGCGGATAATAAGATATGACCACTCCCGCAGGCAACATCACCTACACGGATTGACAGTAATGCTTTCTCTTTATCCGGTTGCTTTAGCTTTTCTTCAATGATATAATCCAGTGAATGTTTGATGAGCGGTTTGACCAATTCTTCGGGAGTATAGTGCGATCCGGTCTTCGATCGCTCACTTCCTTTGATAAAAACAAATCGGGGCTGGCCTTCAGATTCCACGAAACCGGCATTGTACTCAAGCAATCCTTCGTACACTGATCCGAATTCTTCCACATCCAGGTCTGAGTAATTGACCCGCACAAGCTGGCGCTGATCATTTTCAAAAAGGGTCAGATAACGGATAACCTTCAGAAGAGATGCATTGCTTAATTTATAATTCATCAGAACACCTAAAGCATCCGGGCTGAACAATCCTGACCCAAGTGGTTTTATTCCAAGCTTTTCACCATATGTACCGCTTTCAAAAAGGTGGAAAGTTGTTTTTAAACCTTCCCACAAATCATGCTTTCGTCCATCAATAAAATTCAACCTGAGAGCCAGTTTTCGCAAGCGCTCTATGCTGTAATTCTCGTAATAGATTTTTCGGTTCTTAAGTTTGGCTTCATCCTTGATCTCAGGAAAGACAAGGTTTCTCTCTTCAGTAACGATCAAAAAAAGCAGCCGATAAATCAATCGTAATTGATAAAGATAAAATTCAGCGGGCGGCAGGTTGTCATTTACACTCAGTCGTAATTCTTTATTCTCATCGTGTTTAAGAAACCCGTTGGCCAGTTCTTTAATCGATTCTTCTACTGCTTTGCTTAATTTCTCACGGATACGTGATCCCGATGCCAGGGATTCCTGATGATAATATTCTATGTAACTCTCTTCGTTCTGCTCCGGATCCTTTGGCATACGAGAGGAGTGAAGTAATCGGAAAATAATGGCAAAATCGGAATACAATTCTTCCTCCATCATCTTTTCCAGGTCAACTTCCAGGTAGCTTAACCGCACCAGTCGCGTGGCATCCCGTAAAAGCCGCAGAAAACGGCCGTTGCTAACCAGGGCATAGACATGTTCCGTAATATTCAGGTACTCTTGTGTCAGAGCATGTGGAGATAACCGGGGCCCGCTTGTTTCTCTTCGCTGGTTAAGGTCATCGTTGTATCCCATGATATGGATAGGGAATCCATTCAGGTTCGCTGCACGGTGGCTGATGGCATAGGTTTTCTGCGTATCGGGATGAATAAAAGCAGATGATTTCTCAACATCATACCCCAATTCCCTCAAAAGAGGTATCATCCATGAATTCCGGGTTTCCGCAGCACCTGTTTCTCCTGCTTTAAGGCGATCAATACGGAGTTTGAATGCCGTCCAATGGGCGCGTGCTGCTGCCCAGGCGATCCCGATCTCATCACGGACGGTGGTTTTTCTGTCCAGTCCAAAATCCACAGTCTGTTGGTATTTGATATCCTCACTTCGGATCCTGTCCAGGATTTCACCGGAGATGATATTGCCCTGTATATTGATGCTGGGGTACTCCATTAGAAAAGATCTTTTGGAACAGGATTCAAGATATAAACACCCATAATATCTGGTGGAAGAATTGGATAAACTGCCTCATACCGTTTGCCACCCACAAGTTCTTTGAATCGTCCGTGAGCTTCCACCAGGTGTTTGGCCCGGTCTTCTGCCAATTGATGAAAATCCCTGGACTTGTTTTGAAATATTTCTGTCTCCTTTTCAAAGATCTGACGCTGCAGCTCGATGCTGAGATTCATTTTTGAAGTTGCATCAAGCAGCAATTTCTTTCCTTCAGCATAACTTAATATAGTTGCATCGGGGCCGCTTCCGCTATAACCCCACAGGTACATCTCTTCTGATATGACTTCACGGCTGCTGATCACTTCCTTGATAATATTTCTTACCCGGAATTGTATGAGCGTGGTTTTCCGTTCAACTTTATTGGTTTGTATAACCGCAGCTCTTGCAATCCTTTTAAATCCCGACCTATTCTCAAAAGCAAGCGACAACAGGAACTGACATAATTGTTCAACAAACTGATGGTTGCGTCCGATATACCGGTACCCCGGGGGGGTAGGCGAATTAAAACTGATCCTGATGGGTCGCCCTGGAGGAAAATGAAGTTTAAGATGCTCCGGCAGATTGGTTACATTAACCTGGTAACCGGACATATCACATTCAACGCTTCCGCCTAGATAAACAATTCCGGCAGAAACAAATTCTTCCACGGACTTGATATCTCCAATCGCTTCATCAACCTCTTTCAGGTCCTGTTTTATCTCATGTTGGGGGATGCTTTCATGGGCAAAGATGCTGCGTAAATTCTCTGCTTTTTTTCGGGCGTTCTCCAGCTCATTCTCATAGAACTCTTCTGCGAAAATGTTCAATTGCTTACCTTCAACGGAGCCAGTGGTTCCCAGCAGAATATCCTTGATAAGGGCATCCATAATGCTTGTATTCTCTTCGCCTAGCGAAATGCTGACGCCAGTGGATCGCTGAATTTCTCTTACTTTCTTAATCAGTATTTCCAGTACTTTCCGGTCTATCAGATTATCCTGGCCGAAAAGCAGGTAGGTTCTGACTATAGGAGCACTTTGACCAAACCGATCGACTCGCCCCTCTCGTTGTTCAATCCGGTTTGGGTTCCAGGGCAGATCATAATGCAAAACGGCGGTAAAAAGCTCCTGCAGATTGATACCTTCACTCAGGCAATCAGTGGCTACCATTATCCGTTGCGGATGATCCTCCATTGCCTGAATTTTCTCCCTTCGCTGTTCATCTGCAAGTTCAGAAGTGATTACCTGTATATCAATTTTACCAGATAGATTGGCCTTTAGTACCTCTCCAACATATTTTGCTGTTGAAATATACTTGCAGAAAATGATGGGTTGAAATCCCTCTTTGAGCCATTCCTTAATAATATCTATTGCTCTTTTTATCTTGGAATCCTTTACTGGTCCGCAAAGAGTTTTGATTTTGGCAGAAAGGGTTTCGATTTCAGTCCATTCTGAGGCACTTAATTTTGCATTGTCGACATATTCAATTGGGGCCGTATCATTTTCTCCCTCAGAGGATGTGGGTTCAAAAATAGGATTTACCTGATCCGGAATAATTTCTGTGGATTCATCATCAATCGCCTTGCTTTGCCGGTTTTGCAGCATCTCGTAACCGGCCTCCGGGCTTGACATCACCCCTCTGAGCAATGCAAGTGCTGCCCAGTATCGCATTCTGGATGTATTTTCTTTCCCATCTGCCTTGGTTATTCCCCGGGCAAATTCAAGCACTTCCTGGTAAAATGCATGATATTCCGGTGTAAGCTGGTAAGCAATCTCCTTTGATTCCCTAATAGGGAAGGGGGTTTCCTCTTCCAGCCACCGTTTGATTTTTTCCCGTTTACGTAAGATGAAATGCCTGGCAATTTTCTTTTTTTTATTTTGATCGGCATCCTGAAGGTCGAAGGTTTCAAGTTCCGGATTCAACAAACCAAGTATTGATTGAAACTCTGAATCTTTACCGCTGTGTGGAGTAGCTGTCAGGAAAACAAGATGTTGCTGTTCCTTTTGCGCAATCTTTGTCAAGAGGAAATAACGCTGCTGCTGAGATGCAGATTTCGATCCTGCCGGTCGGGCACAGGTATGTACTTCGTCTACAATCACCAGTTCCGGGCAATCTGTCAGAAAGATCTCCCGGCGTTTATCCGATTTTATATAATCGATCGAGATTACCTGGTAAGGAGTATGATAAAACACTGACCGGTCATCAGGTAATTTTCGGTCGAGTGAAGCAGCTGTACTTGATCGGATGATTTCTGCTTCAATATCAAGTTTGTCTTTCAACTCTTTTTGCCACTGTTCACAAAGGTGAGGAAGGCAGATCACTGCAAACCGTTTAATGTCGCCACGCTCAATCATTTCCTTAAGGATGAGCAGCGCTTCAATGGTTTTCCCGATTCCAACATCATCTGCAATAAGCAATCGCACGATGTCTTGTTTTAAAGCCATAACCAAAGGCACAATCTGGTACGATCGTGGCCGGAATGATAGTTTTCCCATACATCGAAAGGGTCCGCTTGCATTCCTGAACGAAAGTCTAGTGGCATCGAATAACAGTTTTGCAGATTGAAAGTCGTCCAGATCATCAACCACAGGGTCCGGGAACCTTGCTTCAGCAATTGTTTCGTGGGGCAATTTTAACGGCAGATACACTCCTGTGATTTCATCTTCGGATCCGCCCATAGGTTTGAGCATCAAAAGATCGGGATCATTTGAAGGGAGAACGATCCATTCACGGTCCCTGAATCTGACCAGTTTACCCGGCTGTCGGATTGTTTCTGCCTTGGTTTCTGTAACGTTCATTTTATCTCACCCTTCTGAAAACATCTTTTCTGCGTTCCACTAATTTCTCAAGCTTTTCTGAATAATGCCATTCAATCACATCATAACCCATATCCCGGCAGCACTGGCGCTTTTTAATATCCTCTGACTTTACATCTGGTTTGTCATGCACCGACCCATCGCAAAAAACCAGCGAATACCCGATGTCGGTTTTGTAAACGAAATCGGCATTCACATAACAACCTGGGACATTGAACTGGGCCCTGTCCGGCAATCTCAATCCGTTTTTATAGAGGAAATCAATCAAAGGTCTTTCTGTGGATGAGTTCAGGTCATAATTATTTATGAGATATTGGTACTGTTCATCCAATGGTTTTCCTCCCGGTTGAGGGTCAATGTCGCAAATGATCAGTCGTTCCAAAGCCTCTTTAACCGAGAATCGATCAAGCTTTTCGTGATAAGGTTGATTGTAATAAGAAAGAAGATCATCATAAGATGCTTTTGGAAGCTCGGGTTCAAGGTCCTTTTTCGTATCAGGATCAAAATGCAGAACACGGTATGCGGAAACAAACAACTGATTCATCGTATAAGTGTTTTCAATCAGTTGCGACAGTATTCCCAGGCTTCCTTCGGCCGCCTCATAGAGCAATATATTTTTCGATTCAGTAAGCCCCATAATCCAAACACCAATTTCACCTTCCTCGACCTGGAATTGCTTTTCGATGGCTCTTTTCAATGCAAATGAGAGAGAGACCACTCCGTATTCATCAAGATGGAGTTCTTTAATGGGTTGTATATAGAGTACATCTGCAGTGCTTGTGGTAAAAAGTTTGACATTCATCGGGGGGTCATCCGGGTTCGGTTTTTCCAGTTCTTTCACCCGTTTCCATTTTCCGGTCACCTTGCCAATGGCGAAACCATCATCTTCACGTGAAGCGCGCCATTTCTTGTTGATCCTGATCAATTGTGCAGATTGGTTGTAGATTACCTGCAACAATGGCTGATCCACCTCTTTAATCGTTACTTGCTTTGTCGATAAGATGCCTTTGGGAAAAGAAAAATAATCCTGAATATCAAAGCCTGTACCCATTCGTTCTTCTTCTTCGCAGGATATTCGCTCCTGCGGTTTTGCATCCGACTCAGCCAGTTCCAGAAGGTTATTGATGATCTCTACCGTATCCTGCCCCTTTAGTTCATCACCGGTTATCGGGTCATTGTTTATACCCGTGGCGTTTTCATTGAGGAATGCATACCCGGTTTTCTTGGAAATTTTGATAGTTTGTTTGATAGTTTCAGTCTGACCGATTTGCATCCGGTTTATCCTGAATTTTCCGCCATTGTGATATATCACACTGTTAGGACCGAATTCTTTTATGGCAACAAAACGTGGACGGGAAAGAAATTGTCCTTTTTCAATGTGGCGGAATCCCAGGAATGCGCGTATGGGTAGACGGGTAAAATTGTACCCTGGCAAAAATCCTTCAGATGCCAGGTAACGGAAGACATAAAATTCTGATTCGCTACCGAAACTGCGTCTTTCATTGTTTGTCAGCAGGTCGCGTTGACGCATCCCGAGATTATGTTCTCTCTTTGCTTCATTTTTCCTTGGATTGTCCGCTCCCAGGGTAGGGTCATCCATCACGATCCTTGCATTCTCGATCAGTGCTCTGGCCGCTCTGTACAGAACCCTCCATCGCTCAAAACTTTCATCAAACCGATGGCAGAAACTTGTAATATGATTGATTAACCAAGGCTCAGTAAACCAAAAAGCCGAACTTACCCCGGAGATTGACAAAATCAACTCCCTGTAGTTCTTAGCCCATTCACTTGTATATAGCCTGAGATTCTCCTCGACATGAATCCGGATTTCATTCTTTATCGGCAGATCTGGATAAATATTGCAATCCAAAATGTCGCTTACCGACAAATGAAGATCTTTCAGCCCCATCTCCATCAGGAGGTAGGCATTTAGGTGAGTCAAAATAAGCTCTTCATTTGTAAGATCTATTTTTGCGGGCACAACGGCACCTGAAACCATCTTTTTGCTTTCACGGAAATAGTTCCGGTCATGGGGTGATCCATTGGAGCAATAAGTAAAGACAAGGGCGGCCTGTCCACTCCGGCCTGCCCGCCCGCTACGTTGTGCGTAATTTGAAGGATTTGGTGGGACATTCCGTAAATGAACGACATTCAGTTCGGCAATATCGATGCCCAACTCCATGGTTGGTGAGCAGAACAGGGCTGCAATTTCTCCTTTTCTGAATCTGTCTTCACGATCAATACGGTCTTCGTTGGAAACCTGTCCGGTATGTTCCTTCCCAAGTAAACTTCGTTCACGTTTGCTAAAGTCCTGTTGGTAGAACTTCCTAAAATAGGTATTAGGCTCGTTGATGATTTTCCTGAAGCTGCTTATCCTCACATCATCGGGTAATACGTCTTTTCCATTGCCGAGTTTCCAAATTACCTGGTCAATGCGTAACCGATATCCGGTTACCTCACCACCTGCGGTTTTAATTTTAACCGGTTTCAGAAAATTTCCACGTTCGAGGGTTTTACAAAGCAGCTCCAAATACTCGATCATTTCTTCTTGAGACCTTGGATGGAAGCTGAACTTTTCAAGAAAGTTTGAGAGATATTTACCGAGGTAACTTTTAGGTCCAATACTGGCTTTATAAAGTCTGTTTTGCGGATCGTTCACCGGCTTCACAAAAAGTGTGTATGGCACATCAATTTTTTCTTCAGTGTCAAGTGACCACAGTTTTGCATCATCAAGCCGGTTTCTTAATCTTTCCTGAGTTTCCTCGAGTTTCTCGGTCAGTTTATAATACTCAAAAGCATAAGAAGTTCTGAAGAAGTTCAGTACCTGGAGGAGTACACTTTCCCGTTTTGAAGCGTCCATCTCCCTGAAAGCATCAAGCTCCTTAAAAAAATCATCCCGCTTGCAAAATTCATTCAACCTGAAATAATCTACTACCAACAATCCGCATTGTTCTAGGTTGGGAGTGTTATAACGCCATCCTCTTTTCAGATCATAAAGTATTCTCAGGAGTATGTAATCCTTGATTGCCTTTTCGTTTTCAGGGTCTGGCCAGCCCGGATCTGAAGAGGGTATTCGTGCATACTCCTCCTCTTTCAGCTTAAGTGATTCAAACACCCGGTCGCTGATTGTATCTAGATTAAGAGTTTGCGTCGGGGACAACCGCAATGAATGGTAAATGGCTGACCGAAGCCGTCCAAGCATAAGGAAATCGTTAAAATGTCCTGCCTGAAGTGAAGCATCCTGACGGTTATCTGTAAAACTTAATACTTTCTGAAATTTTGGGGGTATATGCTCATCGTTAAGAGCCTTTAATATGCTGTAACTGGCAATGGTTGTGGCGGTACTTCTGCCCTCATTGCCCAGTCGCATCAATTTTGTGTTTTCGTTTGTTTTATGATCATAAATTATTCCTGCTGTAGGATCAATCATCAGTCTGGATGGAATAAACCATCCGGAATACGGATATTTTGCCGTTGATGAAAAATTTCCGTTATCATCAAAGTAAATCCTGACAGGGACCCGGAATTCATAATAGTTCTCAAGGCAGGATTCACCGCTTGTCTTTTTAAACCAGGAATCAGGCAAAAAATCTTCATCCTCAGCAGTCCAGATCTCTTCTCCCTCATCTGCCATAATGATATAGCCATCCGGAAAATCCTTTTCTGTCAGAATTCTTTTTCCCAGTCCTGCTTCCCGGTCTCCTTTCAGATCTTCTTTCGTAATTCGCTCTGGAAGATCGTCAGGTGTTCGGGGGATTAGCTGGTTTTTTTCAAAATCTTTTCGGACACAGAGAAAATCATAACCCGTATAACGGCTGAACAGGACGGGGAAGATCGGTTTGTCATTTGAATCAATCTTTATGTATCGTCCTGTTTCCAGCGATATAGTACGGGTTTGTTTCGGTTCCAGGGTTACATATACATTCCCGGTTTGTGCAATGAACTGGTGTATTTTAAATGGCAGGAAGGACTTGCGCGGATGCTCTTTTGCACCTTCTATGTTCAGGTTTTCAGTCCATTGAAGTAACTCCAGTAATGCTTTTTTGCAATGCTCACGACTTTCGCCAGAATCCAGCGCCAGTTTATCAGTAATTTGAAAAAGCGTTAATGGCTCTCCTCTAACTAATTTACCATCATCATGACGGTTAATGGCTATTTTATTCTCAAGCCAGATGGCTAACCGATGGTTTAAAAAAGTTTCACGCCCAGAAACCTGATCAATCTTTTGGTTTATGGCCTCCTGAAGGTCAAACCCTGTCGGTATAGATCCTGTCCAATTTGTACAATTATCCAGTGTTTCGTCAACTATGTTTTCAGGAAGGAAGCGGTGGCTGAATATTTGACTGGCGACTTCAGCAACATCCTTTTTTCTTTTTTCCACTGATCCCTCTGATGCCATGGTAGCCGAGGTGCCGATGCAAATCAAATCATTGTTGCAAAGATTTTTGATTCGCCTTATAAGCATTGATACATCAGAGCCTTGTCGCCCGCGGTATGTGTGCAATTCATCAAAAACAAGATAACGGAGGCTTTTCTTCATCGAATCACGCATCCAGTTTTCAGTATTGCGTGTCATGATAAGTTCCATCATCATGTAATTCGTAAGAATGATATCCGGTTTTAATTCCTTAAGTTCATCCCGTTTTTCTGCCCCCTCTTGTCCAGTATATTTTCCATATCTGATCGGGAACCTTTTCTTGGTAAGGGTTTTCAGTTCCCTGATAAGATCATCTAGCGATTTACCCGCCTCACTGAGGGTAATTCCAGGTGGTAAAAATGATTTCAGGTAATTTATCTCGTACTTCTTGATCTCCTCTTCCTGAGAGTTGATCAGGGCATTCATTGGGTAAACCAGGAATGCAGTTACTCCTTCCGATTTACCTTCTTTAAGAATCTTATTAAAAATGGTAGCGAGGAAAATCAAAGACTTCCCTGATCCCGTTCCCGAAGTCACAACAAAACTTTCACCATTCACTCCGATTTTTATCGCTTCAACCTGGTGCTGATAAAGCTTATAATTACCGAAAATGTTTTTTAGGTCAGGATGAATCGACTTATCCTTCTCGAGATCATCCAGGGTAATATCCATTTTGAATGAAGGATTGAACTGGATTAGCGCATCAGGTAAAAAGAAGTTTCCACTTAAAGCTTCCTCAACCTTATCCTTGATCCTTTTATCCTTTATCAATGTAAAGCTTCTCAGGTAATTCTTATAATCCTCAACGACTGCCTGGTGAATACGGAAAGCCTGCATCTGATTTTTAGCGAGTTAATGATCGAAACATAAGAAACCAATAATAACTATATACAAAGAAAGAGAGAATTTCAGATATAAGGAAATAGAATTCGAATTATTATGAGAAATGGCAGGATGCTACGTTTTCAGAGATCATTATTACCGAATGAAAATTTTACACTCCCAAATAGTTTTCAATGATTTTCACAATACAATTGCACTTATTTAAAAAGTGCAATTGCACTAATCTTCACTTGATCCATTACGACCAAAAAAAAGGCGTACCGGCTAAGGCCGGTACGCTGGAATCCTGACGAAGGAAGAGATTCAGAAGGTGATTTTGCTTTCAGCTTCGGTGATGCTTGCATCGAACTGGGATTTGAGAAAGTCGATGACCTTCTTGATCCCCGGGGTGAAGCTGGTGGTGAAGACGTTTCCGTCCGAGTCGTTCAGTCGCATGGAGCAGTTGAAATCGTTTGAGGAAATCTGAAAACGATCCAGTTCGGAGCGGGTTTGGACCAGCTTGGCCCTCTTCTCGATGACGAGCTGCAGGTTTTCGATCTTGAGGATCTTCTCCATCATGGTCATTTCCTTCTTTGGCTCAGGAGCGGGAATGACCGGCTTCTCGGGTTCGATCTGCAGAATCGGTTTTGTCTCCTCGGTTTGGCACTCTGCGGGATTGAGGATGGCCTTCACGATGGTCATCTCTTCGGCGGAAGGTTTGCCGTTTCCCGGCTTCAGTGCGGTGTTTGTCAATTTTGTCATGTGATTCGCTGCTGCCCTGCAGACTTTTTTAGGCATCTGGCGCGCCAGGGTTAAAAAATTTATGCCCTGACAACAAACGGAATGAAAATTCTGGAACAAATGTTCGGGTCATGTCCCGCAAAGCGGGACTGAAGGAACCCAACGGGCGGCGATCATTTTACCGATTCCGGTAAAATGATCAGTCGCATTTAGTGACACGACATTTTCATGAGTTTAACTTCGCATCAAATTTTGAGTAACAGTGGGTTGGGTTTTGGTACCTTTTCACAAAAGTTCCCCGGAACATGGATTTCTTTTTTCCCGGCGGTTTTTCTTTGTCCGGAACTGTCAAAGAAAAAAAGCAGTAAAAAAGGGAGAACCTCCCTTTCAGAGGATCTCCCGGGTAATCAGTGAAAAACATGGTTATAGCGGTCTTCGTCTTCGAAAGATGCTATTGACTGGCGGTAATCCTGGATATCGCAGTCATAATGGCCGGCCTTTTTACCATTTGGCCAGTAAATAATGGTTTCACCTTTTTTGATCGGCTTGCCGCAAGTGTGGCAGGTTGATTGGAAACGGGCTGTGATTTGCCTCGGATCACGTGAATAGTTTGTATGTGACATTGATAATGCTCATGCCCTTGAGACTTATTGTGGCATCTGGCTCGCCGGTTATAATATGAATGACTATTCGGCCAGTGCAGGCTCAAGGATCTCTTCTTCGGAGGAATCAGCCGGAACCTGTTCCTCAGAGGTGATTCCCAGAATGTAATCCGCAGCTTTCTCAGCCCGGGAAGCAGCCCAGAGTATCCATTTCTGGTTATCCCTGAGTTTCGAGGCCCAGCCAGAGATATAAGCGGCAGAATTGCGGATGTTCAGTTCCAGGTGAGCGATCTCGGCCAGGTAGGATGAACAGAGCTCAGCGACCAGTTCCTCTTTGGAATAGGGTTCATCTCCGAATCGGTTGGACATGAAATCGAACCGGTTCAGCCTTTTGGGGTGGCCGGTGGAATGACCGAGCTCATGGTAGACCGTGCGGAAGAATTCGGACGGGTTTGCAAAGTATTTCATTTGCGGAACCGAGATCATGTCGGCCATCGGTGAATAATAGGCACGGTCGTCCTTATCCGAGAAATGAATGTCCGGCTTGTTATGATAGCCGGTGATGATCTGTTCGGCATCGACATGGCTCTCTTCGTGCCTCTCTTCAACCAGGTTCTGAAGCTGGGCGATTTTGTCAAGGCCTTGCTGGTCGAAGTCAGCCTGCTCGGTATTGAAAATGTGGAAGTACCTGAGCAGAAACATCTTTTTTGTTTCCTTGGTGACTTCGTCGGTGTGGATGGATGATTTCCAGAAAACAACTACCGTGGCCTTTTCGCCCTTGCGTACCTTGCCGCCGTTGGCCCTGATCTGTTGAAAGGTTCCGTAAACCCGGCTTCTGAATGGATCCGAAGAAAGGATCAGCCGGTTGATCCCCCGGTAATAATGACAGTTCAGGCTGACTGGAGAAGGGATCTGCCAGAGCTTCTTCCAGCTCCCGGCTGTCTCGAGGTTTGCGATGATCTTTTCTGTGATCGCTGCATAGATCTGTGCGTTATTCATGAATGTTGCGCCTGCCCTGGCGACC
>Ga0172369_10001929_pt1 | contig 29237 bp, 23 predicted proteins | sample LakKiv25m_FD_114539 | JGI IMG/M metagenome (GOLD analysis project Ga0172369, IMG submission 114539) | Freshwater microbial communities from Kabuno Bay, South-Kivu, Congo - kab_022012_11.25m | ecosystem: Environmental > Aquatic > Freshwater > Lake | place: Democratic Republic of the Congo...
CGCCGGATATAGGGGCATACGAAAGTAATTATTCGGGCGTGGGGAAAAATGATTTGACTGCCTACCGATTTGAATTATATCAGAATTATCCTAATCCGTTTAATCAATCGACGAGGATAAATTTCACCGTCGCTAAGGATTCAAGAGTTAAGATTTTAGTCTATAATATCTTAGGAGAGCAGGTTCAAGTATTGCAGGATGGGATATTATCCTCCGGAAACCACAGCATTCTTTTCCAAGCGGAAAGTCTTTCCAGCGGGATCTATTTCATTAAAATGGAATGCCCGTCCGAAAATTTCGTGCAGTTAAGGAAGGCGATAATTTTAAAGTAAATTAAATCAGGAGGATCCACCAATGGGCTAACTAACTTTAATTACTAATCAGTAAAATTTTTATACTCAAAATCAAATTTTTCTATTTTTAATTATTATAACCAAAAGGGAAATAAAAATGTTCAAATCAACATACAGAAAAATATCATTTCTAATTATAATATTATTAATGATTACAGTATCATCTTTGGCTACTGATATAAGTGGTCAAATAACAAATCTCGAATGGGAACTTTGGGAAAGTCCTTTTAATATATTGGCATCAGCTTGGGTCAATTCTGGGGACGAATTAATAATTAGTGCATAATATACTTGACAATATTCTAAATATTTCGTATATTATGTATTATGAAAATAAAAGATTTTCGTTCCTTATCTCCCAGCGCTCAAGAAGCGCTTCGAATGCGGGCAGTTAAAGCGGTAAAGGAAGCTTCCACCATTACTGAAGTATGCCAACAATATGGCATTTCCCGCACTGCTTTACATGGATGGTTAAAAAAGTATCAACAGGGTGGACTTAAGGCTTTGAAGGCGAAAAAACGGGGGCGTCCCAAACAAAGCCGTCTTAAACCTTGGCAAGCGGCAACCATTGTTCGGCTTATTACAGATAAACTTCCCGACCAATTAAAGCTTCCTTTCGCCTTGTGGACTCGAGAAGCGGTGCAGCAGTTGATTTGGCAGCGGGTTCAAATCGAAATCTCCATTTGGACGGTAGGGCGTTACCTGAAACGATGGGGTTTCACTCCGCAAAAACCGGCGAAACGGGCGGTGGAACAATCGCCGGAAGCGGTAAAAAAATGGCTGGAGACCGAATATCCTGAAATTAAAGAACGCGCTAAAACAGAAAAGGCGGAAATTCATTGGGGCGATGAAAGCGGTCTGCGCAGCGACCACCAAGCGGGACGCACTTATGGCCGCAAAGGGAAAACGCCAGTAATTCCCGGTACTGGTCAACGCTTCAGCTGCAATCTTATTTCCACTATCACCAATAAGGGAGTGATGCGCTTTATGGTGTATAAGGACCAGTTCAACGCTAATGTTTTCATCACTTTACTTCGGTGGTTAATCAAGTCCGTCAAGGGGAAAAAAGTCTTTCTTATTGTATATAATCATCGGGTGCATCATGCGAAAAAAGTGCAAAAATGGCTGGAAAAACACATAAAGGAAATAGAAATTTTTTCCTTCCCCCCTACAGCCCGCAGTTAAATCCCGATGAATATTTGAATAACGATATAAAGAGCAATGCTGTCGGCCGAAAGCGGGCAAAAGACCTGGAAGAAATGGAAAAGAACATTCGCGGTTTTTTAATGAGAAAACAGAGAAATAAAGAATCGGTCAAGAAATATTTTCAAGAAAAACATGTTAAATATGCCGCAGCGTAGAATCATATAATGTAAAGTATTTAATGCCCGGAGTAATAATGAAAAAACGGATGTAAATAGGCGAGAAGGACACATGATGCCTCCAAATTATGAATTTGATTTTAATTGTTTTAAGGACACTATTTAACTAATTGAATAATTTCGGTATCAGTATTCTTTCCATCAGAAAGATTAATAAAGTAGATCCCTGAAGATAATCCCTCAGCATTCCAGGTAATTTGATGATTTCCTGCTACTGTCTCTCCATTCAACAATTGTATAACTTTTCGCCCAGTTATATCAAAAACATTTAAAGAAATATTACCGTTATCCCTAATTGAATAAGGGATTATTATTTGCGAATTAAAAGGATTTGGATAACATGAATTTAAAGTACTTGTAACTGTTGATGTGTAATTAAAGTGATTATTAGTAATTTTGCTGTTATTATAACTATAAATAAATATTTGGCCTTGATAGTTATAACCATTCGGATTATATCTTGTGCTTGACATAAATTCATCTGTACCATCTCCATTTATATCACCAGCATAATCTAAATTCCAAGCATAATTTTCTTGAAAATAAAATTGGGGGCTTACATTACCAATTATATTGGGACTTAAAAAGAATATATTAATATTTCCGCTGTACTGATCACTAATTGCATAATCTCCCCACCCGTCATTATTAATATCTCCAATATATCCACTTACCGAATTAGAATTCCCGATTCCGTCTAACCAAACATCCCAAGAATAATTCATAACAACACCACCAAAGTAAACTGTAGATCCACATTCGAACTGATCGCCAAATACCACTTCATCACACCCATCTCCAGAAAAATCATGTATTATACTAATCCCCGAACCTAGAAACTCTTCCACCGACTGAATCTGCCAATCTACTAAAGTATCCGGTTGTGTCCCACCATGAAATAATACCAATCCCTTGGCATTTCCAGAATATACTCCCATACATAAAATATCGTCATATCCGTCATTATTGACATCGCCACTGCAGGATATCTGTTCACCTAAAGAACTATAATTATTATAATACCCGGTCACTGTCCAATCAGGAATAATATCGATATTCGGACCACCATAATAAACATATATTTTACCAGTTCCCATATCTAAAGGCGGGTAATATCCTTTATTAGCTACAATTAGATCATAATAACCATCACCATTAAAATCACCCATCGAACTGTAATCCCCCCAGTCATTTTGAAAGTATCCTAACATATCTGCTGGGAAAATTAAATCAGGTTGATTGTCCATATATGGGCCGCCAAAAAATAAATATAGGAAGTTATAAGGCGGATCTAAGCTATCACCTTGGATGGTAACATCGGGATAGCCGTCGCCGTTTAAATCGCGGCATTCTCGTGGCAAATTCCCAAATTCATAATCGTGAGGCACATTAAAAACTATATCTGGGATTGTATCCATGGGATCCCCTCCAAAATAAAGGTATACAAGACCATCCTCCCAAGCTGAGGCAATAATATCGTCATAACCGTCTCCGTTTATGTCTCCTCCTGAAACAAAGCGGGAACCTAACCGGCTGTTAGGATAATTGCCGGTGGTATGCCAAATCAGCTGTAAATCTTCCGGCTGGGCTTCCGCCCCCACAACGCTTAATATCAATAACAGCGAAATAATATGAATTTTTCGACCGGACATATTTTATCTCCTTTTTTTCGTAATATAGCTTGGTAAAGCGGAAAAAGCAAATTAGCATTATACAATCCAAGTGAAACAGGCAGGATATACAATAAATTGTTGGTCGATTTTAGGGAGACAAGTGAGGTGAATTCGGATTTGTTTGATACCTCCGCCGTCCCACTCCCAGACAGAGATTTTATCTTTGAGGAGAAAGATAGGACAAAAATACTTATTTGTCAAGAATAATCACTGAAATTTTATCCTTCTCCCGGCAAATCCTCCCTTCTTCCCAGCCTCTAGTCTTCATCCACCCTCCTCCAACTCCAATCGCTCTCATCCTTGATGAAGAGAACGATCTCTTCCCCCACATACTCTTCCAGAATGGAAGTCATCCGCCTGTCGCCATACAGGACGATTATTTCGCCCGCACTTTCGAAGGCTGCGATTGCTATCGAGCCGTGGTAGTTTAGTGAAACTAATCTTGCTGCAATTTCTTGCATCTGTTCTCCTGTTTTGAAGATTGCTTTTTTCAGGCTGTAACCTAAGGTTTTTGGGGGAGAAATGCAAGCGGGGGCGGGGGAAAAGTTGACAAATTGGCGAGGATTTCGTATAATGGAATAAATCAAATTCAAGTATATTTTCTATCTACCGGTGAACATAAATGATTGATTTCAAAGAAAAAGCAAACCTCATCTGGTCAGTAGCCGATTTATTAAGAGGAGATTATAAGCAAGCCGACTATGGTAAAGTAATCCTTCCTTTGACTGTCTTGCGAAGATTAGATTGTGTTTTGGAACCTACCAAGCAAAAAGTGTTGAACTATTTGCCTAAAGTTGAGAAGAAGTCTCAATCCGCCATTGATGTGACATTGAATAAGGTTGCAGGTCACAATTTTCACAATCGGAGTCTATATAATTTTAAAAAGCTGGTGGCTGATCCAGATAATATCGCCGCAAACCTGCGAAATTTCATTAATGGCTTCTCATCAAGCGCAAGGGAAATAATAGAGATTTTTAATTTCGATGAGCAAATTGTACGAATGGACACTGCTAATCTTCTTTATTTAGTCGTAAAGCGGTTTGAAGAAATCAATTTGTCAAATATGGAATCCGATGATATGGGTTATGTATTTGAAGATTTGATAAGGAGATTCGCGGAATTGTCTAATGAGACCGCAGGCGAACATTTTACGCCCCGTGAAGTTATCCGATTAATGGTCAATGTTCTTCTAAATGAGGATGCCCAACGAGAACTAAATAAACCCGGCATTGTAAAAACTTTATATGACCCGGCTTGTGGAACCGGAGGAATGCTATCAATCGCAGAGAAATATCTTAGGGAATTGAATCCTGATGCGAGGCTTGAGGTTTTTGGACAAGAAATTAATCCCGAATCCTATGCTATTTGCAAATCGGATATGCTGATTAAAGGGCAAAATCCGTCAAATATTAAATTCGGCAACACTTTTACCGTAGATGGATTGGAATATGAGATATTCGACTATATGTTAAGTAATCCTCCCTTACGCCTGTGGAGGTGAACCGATAAAAGTCGAACTTGGGGACTTTATCCTTGCGTATTCCCCACGCCTGTGGGGGTGAACTGTCACTATATTGACACCACTGTCATTATATTGACACTTTTTTCTTTTTTCGAGTTATCTGCTTAAAAGCCTCTCGCCTTTTATCATATTGTAATTAAACGATATATAAAATATATTATAAACTTTTTCTTCCCGAAAAAGCATTGGCGTGAAATTTGTATTTAAAATTGCGTTGCATTAATTTACACCCGGTATTGGAAGACGGCCGGGAAAAACAACACAATTTATGAAAGGAAACTCTAATGCCAGACATCGCAGAAATTACCGCGCCATCGACCGGAGCGGAAAAAAAGAACGATGAAGGTTCCAGTTGGATCTCCGCGCCGGCAGGAACAAAGCTGCAATTTGGTAATCATGTTCGAATCGCCTCGGGAAATTACACTGTGCGGCTCTATGCAGGAGCGGTAATCGATTTTGGGAGTGTGCAGACTGTTACAGTCAGCGACAATGTGGGGGCCTGCTTATACTGCAATGCGGACGGGAATTGGGTGGAAATCAACGATGACGGCAATATTAGCTGTCAAGCCGTGGGAACTGGACCGGGAGGGGGGATATCGATTACCTGCGGCGCTGAACACGCTTATCCACCTCCACCTTGGCCGCCTAAACAATAAAATACAATTCCCGGAAGTCAAGGAGTAAATATGCTGAATATTTTAGTTTATCATTCAACTTTTTTATTATCAGTTTTAACGGCAATTACATGGTATTTATATACATACAGAGTAAGATGGTATCAAATAATTAAACTAATTTTATACCCAATTCTTCACTTTCGGGATTTGCTTTCAATTAGCATTTGTCCTGGTGGATTTTGTATTATGTTTAGTTTTCTGATAATGTTATCAGGATTAGCAAGCATATTATTCCCTAATAGCCCGGTTTTATACTTATTAACTTGGGGATTTACATTACATTATGGGCTTTATGGAGTAATTTCCTATGTTGTTAGGAAACAAAGTTGGTCATTACTAATCCTAATATTTATCCTTGTCGCTTTTCTCATTTCATTTGGAATTATTCGTTCCATTAATCTGCAAAATTATGAATCGATGATTCTAATCGATCTTATTGGTCAGATTATACGATTAGGTGTATCCTTATATATTATTATTGATATAGTAAAAAAGGATACTTTTTTTGAAGAGATGGAAGCCTATTTCATTTTTATTATTTTCAGTTTTTATTCCGCGCTTCAAGTGCTCTCTACCATAATGGTTCATTTAAATTTCTTTGAAAACTTCGATTTCTGTGCATATTCAATTCGTTTTCTTTTAATAATGTGGTTAGTGAGCATTCCATGGATGCGGCATCTGAAACGCAAGCACTCATAGTTATTATTTTTGTTACGCTTTTGGCATTTTGTATCGTCGTATTGTACTTATTGACCAATCTGATAATCAACCGCCGTCGGCTCAATCTTACGCAAAAGCAGCTTAAAGATTTGAATTTAGGTTTGGAAGCTCAAGTTCAACAGCGGACGGAAGAACTTTCTCTGTCCGAAGCGCTGTTTAAATCACTTTTCGAGCAGTCGAAAGAAGCGGTGTTTTTAGTCGAGCAGGATACTTTTATCATTAAAGCTTGCAATGCCCGAAGCGAAATAATAATTGGACATAGTAAAGAGGAACTAATCGGACGACGGTTTGACGATTTCTTTGGTAAATATTTACGAGAAGTGAAAACTGAAGGCGATTATGATTATATCTACAAAACGGCTTCGGGCGAAATAAAAATGCTTGAAGCGACTATCGGTTCGGTCAATTATAAAGGAAAAAGCTGCTATCAGGTCATTTGCCGTGATGTTACGGAAAAACGGTCGTTGGAAGCTCAGAAGATCCAGAATGATAAGATGATTTCGCTGGGCTTGATGGCGGCGGGAGTGGCGCACGAATTGAAAAATCCTCTGGGCACTATTACCAATTCCGCCAGTTTCCTTAAGGGAGAATTCACCGATCCTTCGCCCAAAGCCATTAAGCATCTGGAATTTATCGAATCCGAAGTATCGCTCTGTAAAAGTGTTATTAATAACTTGGCGGCGATGTCGAAAGGAACTGCTTCCAAAACACTAATCGAATCGATTAAAATCAACACTGTTTTAGATAGAATTGTCAGTCTATTAGAACGGTCGTTGTTAGAAAATAAGATCGAATTGGTCAAAGCTTATAGCGAAATTCCTGAAGTAAAAACATCGAATACGCAAGTTACACAGGTGATAAACAATATTATCACTAATTCAGTGGAAGCGATGCCTTCCGGCGGCAGATTGATAGTTGGCAGCAGTTTTCTTGCCGCATATTTATTTCACAATGCGATTAAGGAATGTAATGCAGTAGAAATATTCATTGAAGATTCCGGTGTGGGAATGGACGAAGCGGAGCTTACCAATATCTTCATTCCTTTCTATACTCACAAAACCGAAAGCGGCGGCACCGGATTAGGACTCTGGATTACCTATAACTTAGTAAAGAAATTAGGCGGTGAAATTAAAGTAGAAAGTCAAAAGGGAAAAGGAACGAAAGTCAGCATAATTCTCCCGGTGGAACAATAAAGATGATTAAAGATTTTCGAATACAAATTGTCGAGGATAACGCTAAGCATCTGGAATCGTTGACGGATTTGCTGGAGCAAAAGGGATATTCTATAATTCAGGCAAAAAGCGCGGAGCAGGCATTGCAGCAATTGGAAGCAGGTGAAAGCTGCAATTTGGCTATAATCGATGTCAAGCTTCCGGGAATGAACGGTTTGGAACTGTTCAAGATTTACCGGACGCGTTTTCCTCAAGTATCCGCCATCATCTATACCGGCAATGCGGAAATTGAAAGCGCGGTGGATACGGTGCGGCTGGGCGCAGTCGATTATTTGGAAAAAGGCGATAAAGCCGACAATTTGCTTTTAGTTGTGCGGAAGGAATACGAGCGGCAGCTTTTTGAAAAAGAAAACCTGCTTTTAACCGATGCGCTGGATCGCAAGTCGAAGGAGTTCATCGAAAGATACCGCTTGATCGGCAAATCGAAAGCGATGACGAATGTATTGCAGCGGATAAAGGAATATGCCGCTCATGACGCCACAGTTTTAATCACCGGCGAAAGCGGCACCGGGAAAGAGAATGCGGCGCAGTTGATTCATTATTATAGCAGCCGCCGCGATAAACCTTTCATTAAAATAAATGTGGCGGCGATGCCGCGGGAACTTATCGAAAGTGAATTATTCGGACATGTGAAAGGAGCATTCAGCGGAGCAATTTCAACTCGTACCGGTTGTTTCGAATTAGCCAATGGGGCAACTCTCTTTCTGGACGAAGTGGGAGAGATTCCGGTCGGATTACAGGTTAAACTATTGAATGTGCTGCAGGACAGAAAGATCACCAAGGTCGGATCGAATGATGCGATAGAATCCGATTTTCGTTTGATTGTGGCAACTAACCATAATCTTGAAGATGATGTTGAATCGGGAAAGTTTAGATTAGACCTATATTACCGCATCAAAGTTTTCGAGCTTAAAATGCCTTCACTGCAAGATCACTTGGAAGATATGGATTTGCTGGCAGCGCATTTTGTCAAGAAATTTTCCCAACAGTATAATAAGTATGTTGAAGGCTTTTCCCCGGAAGCAATCGTAGAATTAATGAAGATGGCTTGGCCGGGCAATGTCCGGCAATTGGAGCATTTGGTAGAATGTTTAGTTTTAGATACTAAAAATCCAATTATTGATAGCGATAGATTGTTTTCGCCATTAAATCCATCATCAAATTCAAGTTCAATCTTTTTAGGGACAAGTTTAAAAATCGATGAAGTGATGAAGGAACTAATGAAGCATTGTCTTAGATTAACCGATGGCAACAAATCAAAAGCCGCCGAATTGATGGGCATAAAAAGACCAACCTTATATGCTATGATTAGGAGGTATAAAATTTCTTAAATGTCACTATATTGACACTGTGTCAATATAATAACAGTAAAAATGGTTATGTAGAATATACATAAAATTTTAATTGTTTATATATCAACCGCTTACAAATCAGTCAGTAAGCGGTTTTTTTATGGCCTATTGCTTGCATAATAGGAGGCAAATATTGTGGGACTCCGGCCGCGGGAGGTGGGGTCGGAGCTCCCAAATTTAAACGAATATGAAAAGCGGAGGTACCCTTTATGGACACACAAGTAGAGATTAGGAACAAGAAAGTTCTCTTCATCAATATGTATGACACTAATTCTGAAATACTTAAAGACTTCCTGAACCGATGGGGATTTTCTGTCGACCGATTGAATCTGGCAGATTTGGAAAAGAAGGCGGCTGCGGAAGATGGATACAATCATATAGTCTACCAGTTTTTAAATTTTACTGAATATGAATTCACCATTCTGGAAAAAATTATCAGTGTCATTCCCTTGACACATCTTATAATCACTGCTCCATATGCAATTCCACGATACTTGGAACGACTGAAAAATATGGGCGTCAGATATTTTCTCATTAGGCCTTATTCGCCGGAGGAAGCAGAAGCAGTGTTTATCAACACATAAAGACTTTTCGATGATGTTAGATTCAAATGTAAAAAAACCACTGCCTAAACGACTTATCTATCAGATAATAAAGAGTTTGAAATGAATGACAATACTAAAATCACAAAACTGATCTCTGCTTTCCAGAAGGATGGTTATAATGTCGACAGAGTCGCTGATGTATTTAATTATCAGGGTGCTACGGGAATACAGGCTTTTCACAAGACGGCAAAGAACTAGAAAAGCGGTCGACCTAAGTGCGCTTATTATGTCGAAGGCAATGGTTATCAAAGAGGATACCTGATGGGTTTGATGGCTTCCAAAGAAATCCAAGCTATGTCGACTAAGTTTGTAGAACGAATTATTCCAGATTTCATTGGAGAGAATAAAAAGAGTATTTGGACCGACTTATTGTTCGATGTGTTTATGAAGATAATGTCCGGGTCTCAACAGTTTCATAAAAGCAAGGCTACGATTCCTCAGGAATACCATGATGAGATTAAAGGTATAGTCGATGGATGCAGAGCCGCTAATCCCTCCTTCGAGATTGATATTGATGACATTTGGGCTTTGAATATTTCGATTGACTGTTTATTATCGGTTATTTACTCTTTGGAGGAATGGCTTGAAGACAGAATAACACCGCCAGACGAACTATTAGAATTTTTCAGGTCTATTGTCAAACTTCTGGGGATAAACTTTGGAAGAGTTATTCCTCAAATGCTGCTAAACTTTTATATCAAGTTTCTTTCAGACAAGTCAAGCTTCCCATAATGTGCAACGGTTTTTCCATTTCCGGGGAAGCCGCCGGCGGCGGGCATTATTTTGGCCGGGATTTTATGTTTCCTACCGCGGGCGTATTCAATGATGTGGCCGCTATGGTCATATATAGTCCCTCAAGTGAAAATGGAAACCAATCCCATCCTTTCATATGCCTTACTGCGCCGGGAATAATTGGTTCGATTACCGCGATAAATAGTAAAGGTGTGGCAATGGGAGTAGATATGCTTCCCGCCGCTAACTGCAATTATCACAATCCCGGTTTTAATTCCCTATTGTTAGCAAGGCACATAATACAACACTCCGATACCATCGATAAAGCGTTGGATTTAATAACAGATGCTGAAAGAGGCGTGTCCTGGATTTATATAATAGCCGATGGGAAAGATGACAGGTCATGTATAGTGGAAACGGGGAAAAAAGATTCCAATCCTGACTATACTAAGCATTTACCGGATAAAATGAAGAAATATCTGCCGGACAATAACTATCTGCGTCAATATCCCAGTGGAGCGGATTTGCGAAAAGGGCTGGGAATTCGCTGGAATAATTTTTCTTATCCGACAACATCTTACAGCGGGTTTAATCAAAAAATCTGGACTGACTATTTGAAGAAGCCGTACCCTTCAAATTCCTTTTCCCCAACCGGATATTTATGTAAAATGATAGATCCGCCGGGAACTAGTGACGGCATCGAGAAAAATGTCCCGATTATTATTTTCCGCCGCAGCGCGATAATCGGGAAGATGTACTCATAACCACAAATAGTTCGATTATTCCCGAAATACGCTTATTTATGCTTAATCCATTACTTTTAGATATCAGCAGAACTCATATTAACGATATTCAGTGGCGCTACGATGAGCTGAATAATCAGATATTAGGAGAATTACGGAAAGGACTGATAAGCTATGATAAAGCAAAGGATCTGATTAACTTTTTATTTCCGCAGGGTAAATTCCCGCATTATTACGGCGGGCTTATTGGCAGTGACAAGGTTGAAGTTGATGGCTGTGTTTCGCTGGTCGATATGAAAAACTTAACCATGGAAAGTTTATACGGCTATTACTGCGATCCATGGGTGAAAATATCGCTGGGTAATTACATTTGTTGAAATAAGCAATACTCTAAGATAGACAAATAATCAAGATTAAAATTAAGAGAGTGAGGATGCTAAATTATACAATAAATGCATTGTATTCAGAATTGTGTATCTATTGAATTAAACCTGTCAATCGAAATCGTATAACCTTAAAATAATCATAACAAAAGAAAGGAAAAAAGATGTCGTTCAATCTTGAAAAAGATAAAATAGCCATTACTGTCCCAAAGTTCACTCTTTTGAGACATGTCGATGGACCGCTCCAAAAATATAATGAGCCATATATTGTCAGCGCGGCTGTCGATTCTACTGGAAAAGCTAATCCAAGTATCGATTTCAGTTTTATGCCATTCCCAAAAATTGGTCAGGGTGGTACAGTCACAATGCTTGGAGACGGTCATCTTTTATATGGACCGAAAAATCCGGGCGATTTTGTTGCTATTTCTATTCTGATTATGGAAAGTGACTCGGATATCAGGGAGCTTGGTAATAATTTGGAAAAAATATTAAAAAGCAAGGCTGTCGACCTTGGTATCGGTGCAATCATAGCTGCTAATCTTGGATATTCGGCTATCTTGGGTTCACTTAAAGAATTGACACAGTTAATTGCGGGATTTCTTAAAGACAATGGCGATGACGAGCTTTTCAGAATAGAAGGTTCATTTCTTAAAGGACATCCGGTGCCATACCATATCAATCGTTCCTATGAAGTCGGAAATGATTATGTGAAGCTTTGTCTCAATATTATTCCATTGGCAGAGCCTAATGGACAAGGACCTGAACCGAGAGCCATCGTAATATAATCAGCCAATCCATTAAAAACTTTCATCTTTTACTGTGTTACTCATTCCTTCTCGATTAATCTTGATGTAGTCGAGACGAGGTGATTCTGTTTATAAATCCAGATAAATTCTTGACATTATTCCCGAAAATCAATATATTAAGTCATTATATTATCGGGTAGGTGGATCAACCTGATATTACCTCCGAAAACCCACCTAAGCTTACATTTTCATTTTAAACTGGTTTCGTGCTGAAAATCTTTTCTGACTTAGAACTAATTTAAAATAATACAGCGGGCTTTGTCGTATATCTGCCTTATTAACGGGCGGACACAAAAAGAACAAGACCATGCACGCTTATTATGTTTTAATTCAGATGTCAATAAATGGAATTCTGTTGCCACAATAATTGATAAGGAGCAACATCGTGAGAAACCTTATATTCATTTCAGCTTTGGTGATTTTATCATTTTTAATTATCACCAATTTAGTGGTTGCCCAAGATGAAGAAATCGAATTCACCTTCATACCTGCCTGGGGTAGCTTTAGCAACCTTCAGGGCAGAGTATATAATGCAGCGCCTGCTGAGCATCATGTCTTAGTTTACATCTATATCGAAGGATTTTGGTGGCCCAAGCCTACCACCGCCAATCCTTATACTACAATAGCTGGTGATTGCACCTGGGTCTGTGATATAACTACCGGTGGAATCGATCAATACGCTGCCCGTATTATCACTTTCTTGGTTCCTGCGGATTATGTTCCTCCTCAAGGACCTGGTCAATGGGGTTCCTGGCCGGAATATCTCTCGCCTGAGTTCTATAATTACGCTTATGTTTTAGAATGCAGGCTGCCCGGTACCAGGGTGATTCACTTTTCCGGATTTGATTGGGTGGTCAAGCAATGTGAAGCAGAGCTAGGTCCCGGCCCCAATTATTTTTCTGACGATACTACTGATGTATGGGTGGATGAACTGAATGACGAATTGCATATGAGAATAACTAACCGGAATGGTAGATGGTACTGTTCAGAGGTGATCGCAGATACTTGTTTGGGATATGGTAAATATATCTTCTATGTGAAAAGCAGAGTGGACTCTATCGATGCGAATGCGGTATTGGGGCTGTTCACTTGGGACGAATGGGCGCCGCCGCAAGGACCTTATTTCTATCGAGAAATTGACATCGAGTTTTCCAGATGGGGGAATGCCTCTGCCGATAGCAACGCACAATATGTTATCCAGCCCTGGAATGTCCCGGAAAACCGGCATCAGTTCATTGTCGACACCGATACCTGCACTACCCATTTTTTCAATTGGGAACTTGACACCATCTATTTCCAAAGTTCAATTGGACAAACCGCTTCACCGCCTCCTGCAAACATTATCCATACTTGGATTTATACCGGTGACTACATTCCAGAATCAGGAAAGGAAAATCCTCGTATCAACTTGTGGTTGTTTAATGGTCAGCAGCCTGTCGGCGGACAAGACATTGAAATAATCATCAGCGGATTTGAATTTACTCGAGATACAACGGAAATCAGCGGTCCTATTTGGGGTGAAATTGGTCCCGGATTTTATCGGGTGACGGGGAATCTCACTGTAATGAACGGAGATTCCTTGATAATAAATCCCTCCACCACTTTGTTATTCGCCGGCAATTACGCGTTTGATATGGACGGATATCTTTATGCTGTGGGATTGGTAGATGACAGCATTAAATTCCTTCCTGATATCGGTGTCCCATATTGGCAGGGGATTGATTTCAATGATTGTTCTAGTGATTCCAGCAGACTGGAATATAGTTATATTTCTGGTAGTCAAAGTAGTGGACTGTATATCAATTCCTGTAATCCAACAATCAAATGTTTGACTATCATTGGAAATTCCTCGACTGGCAATGGCGGTGGAATATTATGCAGTGGAACTGCTAATTTATCGATTTTCGACTGTGATATTGAAAATAACACTGCAAATTATGGCGGAGGAATATACAGCTCAGCAGATATTGTAATTGATAGTTGTAATATTATTGACAATTCAGCAACAAGTCTCTCCTGGGGGGGAGGAGGTATCTATACAGGTTCTAATAGTACTCTTACTATTATAAACAGTTTCATTACTGGGAATTCATCCGAAGTTGTGGGAGGAGGAATATTATGTTTAGGGGAAAATCCCATTATAAAGCATTGTTTAATTAGTGAAAATAGCGCTAGAGAGGATGGCGGTGGTATTTATTTCTCTGTTTTTTCAGCCGGAGGAATAATATCTAATTGTGCGATTATCGAAAATACTGCCGATTCTTCTGGTGGTGGTATCCGCTGTTATTTTGCCAGCCCGAATATCGACAGCTGTAACATCAGTTATAATTCAGCCATCGGAGGCTATGGCGGCGGTCTCAATTTGGGCGGCTCCTCCGATCCTTCGATATCAAGGTGCATCATTAGTCATAACACAGCCTATATGAAGGGAGGGGGTATCTATGCTTATAGCGAATCACATCCACAGATTGATAATTGTATTATTAGCAGTAACTCGGCAACTGTTGATGGATGGGGTGGAGGGGCGTATTTTAATAGTTGGTCAGACCCATTATTTAACAATAATATTATAGAAAGCAATATCGGAGATGGCGGCATCTATATTATGTATACAAATGTTTCAGATGTTGAAATATATTATAATGACTTTTTTAACAATCAGGGTGGTCCGGTATTGGGCAATTCAGTACCGCCTTGCATTGGAGTATTAGATACTGTTAATTTCAACGGCGATTCTTGTGATTGTTGTTTCAATATCCTCATGGATCCGCTTATCTATGCCACTACCGGCGATTCCGCTTATTATTTGACGCAAGCTTCCCCTTGCATCGATGCGGGTGATCCGGACAGTCCCTTCGACCCGGATAATACGATCGCCGATATGGGCGTATATTACTTCAATCAAGGTATTTTAATCTACTTGACTCCGATCAATCCCCCGATTATAATCCCTGAAAATGGAGGCTCTTTTAATTACAACATAAGTCTGAAAAATTGCGCTAATTTCCTGCAAGTTATCGATGTTTGGGGAGAAATTGTTCTTCCTCAAGTTGGTTCGGTGCCAATCTTCAATGTAAATAATCTCAATATCGCACCAAATGACTCTCTTGTTCGAGAAAGAGAACAATTTGTCCCCGCATTTGCCCCAGCGGGAACATATATTTATTATGCTTATATAGGCGATTATCCTTGGGTGATTGAAGACTACGATACGCTTACTTTTATAAAAGAGGGAATACTTGGCAACTCATTAGGCAATCCTTCCGATTGGAAATGCGCAGGAGAACCGTTTGGTAATGAAATTTTATCCTCTATTACCCCAAGAGTCTATAGATTGTATGCGCCGTATCCTAATCCTTTCAACTCGGAGACGATTCTGTCCTTCGATTTACCGGAAGTGGGAATGATGCAGTTAGCAATATATAATATTCAGGGGCAGGAGGTTATTCGATTAATGAATGAAAGGAAAATGGCGGGAAACTATCAAGTTACATTCAATGCTTCTCAATTTTCAAGTGGTATTTATTTCGTCCGTTTGACTACGAGAGATTTCCAACAGGTGCAGAAACTACTTCTGCTTAAATAGAACAATTGATGCTATTGGCGCTTTTTCCTAATTTATCATTAATTTCAACAATTTCTCTTAAGAGGCAAGCATGAAAAAAAATTTCAGGTTTAATCTTATGGCTTTGATGGTAATTCTTTTAGGAATAATAAATTCACCAGCCTTAGCCACTCCCAATTTGTCCTTACCTGTTATTATTAGGATTATACAACCTGCCCAAATTCCGGATGGGATAGGTATTTTTGTGCATTTTGACCGTTACAGTATGGAAGATTTCAACAAACAACTTGAGATAGATGGATTAGACGCCATTCATTGGGATTATAATTTATCTCTGGAAGGTTACTATTATCAGCTTTCCGATAGCATTGGCTTTGAAAGGAATCGCGCTATCTGGGGGATTGAATATTTGAGTGCCAGCGCTTCCGGTAATTCTAATAATACAATTATTAAATGGAGTCTGCCAGTAATGGGTTTTTATTTTGGTGGATTGATACTTTCTAAAGAAGAGAAACCTAAGGGACATTTTTATGGGCGTGTTCAAGCCGGTTTTTATTGGTTATTATCAGACAAGCTAAAAGTCACGGATCGTCCGGGATACTTGGAAGTCACTGGTCAAACTTTTGGAGGTACGATCGGATTGGGCTGGATAAAGGAACCTTTATGTATTGAAATTGGATACAGAGTCTTAAACTTCACCGATGTTGATCAGAAAGGAAGCCAGGGTTTTGTTGATGGTCCGCCTCCCAATGGACAACCAGTCCCTTCTGGACCTTTTCCGTATGAGTTAGAATATAGTGGACCTATGATTAAGATAGGATTTAATACTGGTTTAATAAAAAAGAACTAAATATAATTTAACAAAGAGACGGTTAAATGGAAATATTTAGAATTCACATTAAAATCCTGTGGACACTAATTAGGTGCTCGTTGGTTTTTCAAATTGTCTTCGCGTCCCCTAACGAGGATAGCGCATATGTTCACCTCTATCAGGTCATGGATTTGTACAACAACACTTTCGACATTTATACTGACCAGGACGCTGGCGGAAATCATTACAGTCCATCAGGATGGTATCAAGGCTGCTGGAATATGGATGTCGATACAGATTGGCGCGAGAATCCACATTCAGGTTTCAGTTGTATTAAAGTTGTTTGGAATGGTCTTGGTAGCTGGAATGGTGTCATGTGGCAAGAACCAGACAGCAACTGGATTGGAAATAATGGTATGGGGTACAACTTGACCGGCGCAACTAAATTGACTTTTTGGGTGAAGACAGATGATCCAGGACTCAGGCTGATTTACATTGTCGGTTATCCTGATGACAGTTGTGGTGAAATCAAAGACACCACTGACTTTTTAAACGCAAATTGGACACAATATGAAATCGATCTCACCGGAAAAGATATTTCCGACATCTGCGGCGGTTTTGCAATTATCTTCAATGATCCTTTAGATCCTGAACCTGACGGTTGCACCTTTTACTTAGACGATATTAAATATGATTTAGTTCGAACCGATTCCTTAAGAATACTCTTAAGCTATGCCGAATATGACAAAACGGATAGCTCTCTTTATCCTTGTGATAAAGAAGGGGTGCGCAATGCGGCGTATACCGATGACAATGCCCAGTCAATGTTAGCATTTTTAGATAGAGGTAATGAAGATGACTTGAGAAGGGCTCAAATCATCGGAGATGCCCTTGTCTATGCCCAACTGCATGATGCTGATTATTCGGATGGTCGACTTAGAAACGCTTATTCTTCCGGCGACATCGCTAATCATGAGACTGGTGATACAAGACTTCCCGGTTGGTAGGAAGCAAATAATTCAACTTGGCTTCAAGATGCAGGTCAAGTAGGTATCTTTACTGGGGCTATGGCCTGGATTATAAACGCTTGGCTGACATATGATTCGGTTGCTTCAGAACCGCGATATTTTAGCAATGCGGAAGCACTAGGAAACTGGATTCAAAATAACTGCTACTATTCTACAGGTATACCTGGTTACATCGTTGGATTTACAGGATGGCCAAATAATTTGACCGAAATTGAAGGAAAGTCGACTGATGATAATTTTCTTGTGTTTGTCGCTTTCAAACAGCTTTATCGAGCAAGCGGAAACAATATATGGGATGCAAGAGCGAACATTGCTGGTAATTTTACCGAATCTATGTGGGACGCGACTACTGGGCATTTCTGGGCGGGACAGGAAGAAGATGGTGATATTGATGATACTCCTAAATTAAGTCCTCAAACCTACGCAACATTAACTTCAGTCGATACCAGTGCCATTAGTCCAATTATTACTTGGGTGGAAGATAATTTATATGTGGATACTTTGGGGTATGAAGGATTTAGCTATTTTAGCCTATCAAACGGCATCTGGTGGTCGGGAACGGCACAAACAGTCTGCTGTTATCAAGTAGAATCTGACACTGCCGCTGAGGCTTATTATTTAGACCAATTGCGTCAGTGGCAGGTCAATGCGGAAAATGGCAATGGAAAAGGGCTAGTAGCGTGCATACCGGATAGTATTTGGACTGGTTATACTAATATATTTGGTAAATTACATATTGGAACCACTTCATGGTTCATTTTCGGAGAACGAAATTGTAATCCTTTATGGGTCGGAGGTATTCCTCAAGGATTTGTTAGATACCAATCCCAAAATAGCCCCGGACAATTTCATTTGAGCCAGAACTATCCCAATCCGTTCAATCCCTCCACTACTTTAAGCTTTTCTCTACCGAAATCTGGGTATGTACGGTTGGTAATATATGATATTCTTGGAAGAGAATTAACTACTTTGGTGGAGGATTGGCGAGATAAAGGCGAATATAAAATTAACTTCGATGGATCAAATTTGTCCTCCGGAATCTACATCGCCCGATTAGAAAAGGATTCAAATCATAGTTCTCGTAAGCTTGTATTGTTGAAGTAGTAATTACAAATCTTTGTTTCAAATATATTCGGGTAGTTATTAAGCATAATATTATTAAGCACAAACAAAGCTTTAAAAAAGAATTAAAGATTTTGCAAAAATTTTCTTCCTAAAAACGACCGATGCAATTCTTTGACAATTTCTTCAAATTCAATATCCTTCTTTATGGTAATGTGGAATGACAGTTCTATCGGTAAACGAGAAAAACAAGTATTTAAAGAAAAAAAGATATTGTATAAAATTTCGATCGTGAAAATCCCGCAAAAATACTTGACAATATCCTCAGAAATCCTTATTTTCTCTACGGTTCTTTGGGTGGTGGAACGATCCCGAACTTGACTCCGAATTAATCACCCATTCCCATTTAACACATTTTAATAGACACCGTCAAATTTGTATTGCGATGCTTTCAAACTTGTAGATTGAAACAGAAGATGGCTCTGCTGGAGAGCAACCCGCCGAGGGATAGACCGAGGACAACTCATCTATACGATGATAGGACTCTGGGGGAAGTAATTCCCCCAGTCCTTATTTTTCAACCTATCATCGGATGATAGATTGTCTTATACCTCAGAAAACTTAAAAACATTTTAGTAATGTGCGCAATTTTATTCAATTAAATTATAAAGCCATTTGTCCAATTTCCGCTGAACCTGGATATTTTGATAAATTGTGTCATAATATTATCGAAGAAACGGAAATTCACAAATTTCAAGGCGGATGGAATTTTTAAAAGGGACAGGTACATCATCGGAAGTTGGAAGAAGCTCGCCTACGCCACCGGGAAGAAAACCTCAGACCAAGTCAAAGAACTTTGTTTATAACAGAAAAATCGTTATTGAATAAAATAACTTACGTGGAAAAACTGTAACTAAAAATATTAACCAATTTGTCTCAATCTGTCTGAAACTTTTCATGTTCGACTACTTGAAAACTCAAAATGTCACTAATTAACTATACTTTGAGGTTGACAATGCAAAAACTAATTACACACTTATTATTAATCTCAATATTGTGTTTCTTAGTAAAATTAGCTTACAGTACTTCTAACAATGACGACCTCAAAATAATAGTTGATAAGGCAAGAGCTCTATGTGAAAACTATAATTATAATGAAGCTTTACAATTATTGAACAATGCCGTTTCGTCCCTTGATTTGACTGACAGAGAAAAAAGTAAGCTTATTAACGAAATTGGAATTATTAATGCAAGGGCCGGTAAAATTAACAACGCAATTACTTGCTGGGAAAAGTGCCTTGAAATTGAAACAAAATCCGGGGATGTTGAAGCGATAATCAAATACTATAATAACATTGGAATTGCCTGTGAACAATTGAGCAGATATATGGATGCTATTTCTTATTATAAAAAATGTATTGAAATCTGTTGTGATGAAAAATCGAAATTATCACTGGCTGATACTTACAATAACTTAGGTATAGTTAGTGATTTAATCGGCAATTATCAACTGGCAATTGAATATTATAATAAAAGTTTGGAATTAAAGGAATTGAAAAATAACCGGAAAGGCATTGCCTCCACTTTGTTAAATATTGGAATAACCTATGGTAATTTATCGGATTACCTGCGTGCTCGGCAATATTTCGAACAATCCCTTGCTATCTCTGAAGAAATTGGCTATAAATCATTAAGTGGTAATATTCTCGGAAATCTTGCCTCAATTTATGCGTATATGGACGATTATAAGAACGCTGTAGTTTGTTATGAACAAAGTATTGAAATCCTCAAGAAATCCGGAAGACTTGCCGATGTTAGCACTCATTTGACCGGGTTAGGCAGTGTGTATTCCGACTTGAGCGATTATGAGAAAGCATTAAAATACTACCAGGAAAGCATGTCGTTGAAAGAAGAAATTGAGGATGAAAGAGGAATTGCTTACTGTTTAAATGAAATGGGGTGGATATACCAGAAAAAAAATGATTTTAATACTGCGGAAGAATATTATCAAAAGGCTTTGAAGATGTTTATCGAAATCCAGTCGATTTCGGAACGACAATGGTCTTATACGCTGCTCGGAAAACTATATTTAGATTGGAATAAAGACTTTTTAGCTGTCAAGAATCTTGCTAATTCCATCGACCTTATTGAGAGTACGAGGCTTCAATTAAAGTCTGAAGAGATGAAGATTGGGTATCTGTCAAGTATTTCTGATGTGTACGACTATATGACTTTAGCTCTTCTTAACTTAAATAGGACTGATGAAGCTTTTTCTTATATGGAAAAAGGACGGGCACGAACCTTTCTTGATATGTTGGCAAACTCTGACATAAAAGTCGGTAAAAATAAACACGCCGATTTCTTTACGCAGTTGTCAAGGCATGACAGTTTAAGAACTACTCTTGAAGAACAAATACAGGCTTCGGATGAAGAAGTCGCGATTAATAATTTTCGCGGAAGATTGGAAGAGGAATTTGTCTCCATTCAACAATTACTTTCGGATACAATTAAGGTGGAACCGGAAGTCATTTCGCTGGTCTCTGTGACTGCTTTACCTTCGCTCGAAAATATTAAAAAAATGCTTAATTACAATTCTGCTATTATTGAATATATCTTGTTCGAAAAGTCATTGGCAATCTGGCTTATTACCAAAAATAGCGTCGAAGTGAAAAGGATAAATATCCCCTGTTCTAAAATAAAAAGTATGGTTCATGATTTCCATGATGCAATTGTAAAGGATATTGAGATAGACGCGCGATCTAAGGATTTGAGCAAAATACTGTTTACTTCTTTGAAAATCACACCGGAAATTAAAAATCTGATCATCATTCCTAATCATGAGTTAAACTATCTACCTTTTCATTTACTGCAGGATTCTCGTAGCAAATTTCTTTGTGATAATTATGAACTAAGCTATCTACCATCGGCAGCTGCTATTAAATATTTGAAAAATAAAAATTCAATAAAGGGAAATTCTCTTCTTGCTCTGGGAAATCCTCAAGTACAGGATTCAAATTATCATCAGTTAATGTTTTCAAAAGAAGAAGTTGATGAAATAATTAAAATGTTTCCTGAAAGTAAGGGACTTGTGGATTCTGAAGCGTCGGAAGCTAATTTTAAACAGTTCTGTGGAAATTATAATATCATTCATTTCGCTTGTCATTATGATTTGAATGGCCTGCATCCTATGTACTCTGGCCTCATGTTATCCCCAGGAAAAGGGGAAGATGGCCGGCTAAACATTTACGAATTATTGACATTGGATCTTAACGCTAATTTGATAACACTTTCGGCTTGCCAATCAGGATTAGGCACTCTCAGTAATGGCGATGATATGGTAGGACTTTCCCGTTCATTCATATATGCAGGTACACCATCTGTAATCTGTTCATTATGGAAGGTCGAAGATGAATCTACAGAGTACTTTATGAAACACCTTTATAAATATTATAAAAAATACAGTAAAGCTGAAGCACTTCGACGAGCACAATTGATGACTCGAAAAAAATATAAGTCCCCCTATAAATGGGGTGCTTTTATCCTAATTGGTGATCCCCAATAGAATTCTATTACTGTCAAGAGGAGAAATAAATGCAAGAAACTGAATTTGTAGAACTATTTAAAAAAGCCAAAAACGGCGACCAAAAAGATTTAAACAAATTTTTTCAGGTACTTTATGTAAGAATTCGGCCTATCGCACGACACAATTTATATGGATATGGTGTCGAAGACATCGAAGATGTAATCCAGGATACGATAGTCGGATTTCTTAAAAAAATTCATCGTATAAAAGATCCAAAGAACTATGCAATAACGATTTGTCATAATAAGTGTAATGAAAAACACCGAAAAAAATACAGAAAAAGCGCGCCGGTTAATAGCATTGATGCTCAAAAAATTGATGAAATATTGACTTATATTTCAAATACCGGGAATATTTCCTATGGAATTGAGGATTCTATTTTAGCTGGCATTGACAGAAAAAATCAATTGGTGATTATAAAAGAATCTCTTAAGCATCTAAGTGATTATTGTCGTGAGTTTACCTTACTAACTTTGAAGAATACAGAACTCAAGGAAATTCTGGCAATATTAAAAAATATGATACCAAACTTGACTGATACAAATTTTTATACAAGAAATCATCGATGCCGAGAGGACCTTATTACGGAAATAAGAAATCGCAAGAAAATGGAAGGAATATTGTCATGAATAAATGCGCGAATATAGAGATCGGAAAACTAATATTCTTGTACGAACTTGATCTGATTAGTAAAAACGCTCGGAAAAAATTCGAACTGCACTTGTTCGAATGCGATTATTGCCTGAAAGAAATTTATAAAATGACCGAAGTGATAAACCAATTACATTCTTCCAAAGAAGAAATAATCATCGCCTTGGAAAGTGAAAATCCCGACTTAAATTTAGATACAGAGCAAGTCATTCAATTAAAACAAAAACGCAGATTTTCTTTAATCCCGGTGCTGCCTAAAACTAGAGACATTTGGCATATGTATCCAAAGTTCAAATTGATTCTACCTATTGTGCTTGTTGTGTTAGCCTTGGTCTTATTGCCTTTGATCCATAATAAATCTGAAAAAGATTACTCTAAGTATCTCGAATTCGAAAAACTGAGTTATAGCCCCGAAATCTTTCGAGGAGCTCCGGCAACCCAGGCACAAGAGTTCTTTAATCAGGGCATGAAATATTATTTGGAAGAAGACTATTCCGCATCGATTGAATTATTAAAGAAAGCTGCGCTTCTTGATAGTGCGAATTCTGAATACGGACTCTACCTTGGAGTCAGCTTCTATTTGTTGAAAGACTGTTCAAACTGCATCTCCACTTTATCCGCTTTGCTTCCAAAGACTCGCGGGGTCCGACGGTTTCAAATATCTTGGTACTTAGCTCAGGCCTATATAGGTAATGATCAAAAAGAAGCCGCTATTCCCTTATTACAGGAAATTATCGTAAATGGCTATGAATATTCTAATAAAGCAAAAAAATTACTGAATAAACTTGACTAAATAGAATAAGTAACAATTAAAACCTCATTAATTTTGAAAATTTGCAAAGAGCGGTTAAAAAATCGCTCTTTTTTTTGTAAGAAATATTGGATAAAAACGACAATGTTAATAGATATCTCGAAGTATCTCCCATGACAATTCTAAAACATGTCGGTAAAGACTCTACAATCAAATTTATCATTTTGGAGAAAAAATGAAAAATTACTCAAATCTACTTCTGGTCTTGATTTTCGTTCTGGCATTCGACTCTGTTCGGGCGGATACAGATGAACCATTCGGTACTCAAGTCGGAATTTTTAACGGGGTTCCATCTTATTCCAATGGCACAACTTCATATGTGTCCAATATCTCCAACTATTACCAGGGGCAGTATACGGGAATTAAGTGGCAATGCGTAGAGTATGCCAGGCGATATTACCTGGCACACTACGGTATTTATATCTCCCTAACCATTCCCTATGCTAGTCAGGCATTCACAACTTGGGGTTCGCTGGAGTACATCAATCAGTTTCAAAATGGGACCGGAAGCCCCCCAATCCCTGGGGATATATTATGTTCAAACGGAGGTGCATACGGTCATGTTGCGATCGTTCGGGAAGTAACCGCTAATGAAGTCCATGTCATTCAACAGAACTTTCTCAACAATTCGGGGGATAATGATTTCACACTCACGCTTTCGCAAGTCGGCGAAGTATATACCGTGGGAAATTTCTCCGTAAGCTGTCCAGTAATTGGTTGGCTGCGAGGAAATACGGACGATTTTATAATAACCTTTCCAACTGCAAATGATGTTTTGCGTAAGGGAATTAATTACGAATTGACATGGGAACCTCCTGTAAATGTTAGTGAAGTCAATATTCACCTTTATCAGGAACCTTATACATCGGTTTGGATTCCGGTTTGGAATGGCTGGCCAAATTCCGGCGCTTATTATCCCTTCAATCCCGGTGATAATTGGGAAGAAGGAGCAATATATAAAATAAAGATGAATAACGCTGATATTATAGGAGGTGGACCTCCTTATGCTGAGAGTGGAATTTTCTATGTTGCCGGCGATTTGATTATCACCAGTCCGAACAACGCATCAGGTCCATTTTCCGTTGGAGACGAAATCCCTATAACATGGGATAGAACCGGTCTTACAGGGCCCAATCCCATTCAGTTTGTAAGACTGGAAGTCCAATATTACAACGAAGCTTTAGGAGAATGGCAGCTTTGGGCAACTATTAGTGATAATACCTCCAATTCCGGATTTTTTAACGGATGCATTGTAGAAAGCGATTGGCCGTTGGATTACACTTACCGAATTGCAATCGCCAATACAGCTTCTGCAAGTCTGCCGGAAGCCGGGCTGGTCTGGGATTATTCTGCGGAATTCGAACTACAAAATATTGTCTGGAACCAGCCTACTTACGATTTTGGTGTTTATCCTGTCGGACAGACTTCACCGCCAATGCAATGTATTGTTATAAATAATGGAGGATCGATAGTATATGTCACAGTATCTATTACAGGCGTCAATTCCGGCGATTTTAATATTACCTCTCCTTTAGTATATTTTTCTTTAAATCCTGATAATCAGCAAATAATTATGATTGAATTCACTCCTTTCGATCTCGGAACGCGGCAAGCGGAATTGATTGCCAGTATTGATGGCGAAGTGGCAGCAAACGCGTCGCTAATCGGAGAGGGTGTTAATTGGTCGTCTAATCTGTCCGGTCCTTTAGGCGGAACAATCGGCCCTGGTATTTACAATGTCATCGATTGGATTTCAGTAGAAGACGGTATACAGCTAACCATCCAACCCGGTACCGATCTTTTCTTCCCACCCGGTGTCGGATTTGAGATCGATGAAGGTCTGTTGCATGCAGTTGGAACAGCAAATGACAGCATCCGCTTTTTGCCGAGCTCGGATTCGTGGGATGGAATATATTTCGATTATAGCGCAACCGGTACCTCAATAGGTTATTCAAGAATTTCAGGGGTCAATCATCAGGCGGTTAATTGTTTTCATGCCAATCCGGAAATTTTCCATTGTTCATTCATCGGGAATATAAACTGCAGTGTCGGTGGCGCTGCATTTGAATTCATTGATTCCAGTCCTACTATTTCAGACTGCAAAATAAACGGGAATTCGACCTCTTCATTCGGAGGAGCAGTTTCATTCCAATCTAATTCAAATCCGATATTCAATAATTGTGAAATAATCGGTAATTCATCCGGCCAAAGCGGCGGTGCTATTTGTGTATATTATTCCTGTCACCCTGTCTTCAACTTTTGCATTATCAATGATAATGCCGCTAATTCCAAGGGGGGCGCAGTATATTTGGGAACGAATGCCGGAATTTCGCTTTATGATTGTTCCATCTCAGGGAATTCTGCAAATGAAGGTGGAGGAATCTATACATTATGGAATGTTACAGTCGATCTAAATCGCTGCTTGATTTCCAGTAATGTTTCTTCAAACTGGGCTGGTGGAGCTTTTTTCGACAGCTGTCCCGTCGAATTGTCGAATTGCACGATCGTGGGAAATACCGCGAATGGAGAAGGCGGAGGGATAGTATTCGATGATTGCACACCATTATTAAAGAATACCATAATTTCCGACAATACCGGTTCCGGCATTTATTTCTATGATTATAACCAGCCTTCGGTTTATTACAGCAATTTTTACAATAATTCAGGCGGAAATTTCACCGGTAACTATCCTTCACAGTTGGGTACTATAAGCGGTACTAATCTCAACGGTGATCCCTGCGATCCATACAACAATATTTTTCTTCCACCGCAATTCGTGGATCCCGTTGGAAACGATTTTACGCTGCAATGGAATTCCCCCTGTATAGATGCCGGCGATCCGTTGACTAATTATGATCCTGATGGAACAATTGCGGATATTGGAGTTTATTGTTTTGACAGAAACTGTAAAGTTTTATCCGTCTCGCCTGAAAATTTGGAATTTTCCGGAGTTGAAGGCGGTGCCAACCCATCTTCACAGACCATATCGATTGGAAATTTTGGCTTAATTAGCCTGAATTTTACCATATTGGAAGAGTTGGGATGGTTGACAGTGACGCCAAATTTCGGCGGGCCCATCCCTCCTGTTGAAATAGTAGATATAAGTATCGATATTACAGGGATGAGCTCCGGAATCTATGATGGTGTTATCCAAATTCTTTCTGAAAATGCAATGAATAGCCCTTGGACGGTACCGGTCGTGCTTAATATTACTTCCAATCCGGTGCTATCAGTATCACCGGATGAATTGTACTTTAGTGCGCCGGTAAATGGCCCTAATCCTGATCCGCAAATACTCACAATTAGTAACGTTGGTAGTGGTTCTTTCGATTACACTGTTTCGGAAGCTTTGGAATGGCTTGAAATATCTCCCGGAGGTGGAGGACCAGTTCCGCCGGAATCGGAGGAAGTAGTCGCTATCGATGTCTTTGGATTATTACCAGGTATTTATACCGGTGAAATCGAAGTCGAAGCTCCGTTCGCACAAAGTTCACCTGTAACAATATCATTAACACTTGAAATTGTTGATCAACCAGATTTTTCAATAATCTTGACTCCGGCATCCTTACCAATAGTGATACCAGCCAACGGAGATGAATTTGAGTTCAACATTATGGCTGTAAACAATACTCAGCAACAGCAGTCTATCGATGTATGGACGAATGTGACTCTGCCTAATGGTTTTTCATATGGGCCTATTATCAATGTTCAGGATTTAAACATGGCTGGTGGACAGTCTATCGACCGCAACCGTGTGCAGCTTGTTCCGGCGTCTGCTCCGCCCGGATTATATGTTTATCATGCATATATCGGTACATATCCAACCGTGATAGTCGATGAAGCCAGTTTCGAATTTACAAAAAGTGTTACGGATAACGGAGGCACTGAGATCGGCGGCTGGTACATTAGTGGAACTGAATTTCCCGGTGAAGAATCGCATTTGGCAATCCCGCAGAGTTTTAACTTTAACAATCCAGCGCCTAATCCATTCAATCCAGAGACCATCCTGTTTTTTGAATTGCCTGAACCAAGTAATGTTTCTTTGATTATCTATGATGTTACTGGCCGCGAAGTCTGCCTGCTTCTGAATAACCGATATTATAGTCCGGGAAAATACGAATTGAAGTTCGATGGTTCCGAGTATTCAAGTGGAGTCTATTTTGCGATGCTTCAAGCAGGTCATTACAGAGCAATTCGTAAAATTGTTCTTATTAAATAGTATTAATTTTAAATATAACAATAGCAAATGAATTCTCTAATACCTGCCCAGTAGTATATTTGGATCTGGGCAGGTATGCTATTTTGCATCATTTTAGCATTATAAAAATCAAGCGGCTTTCGTAGCTTCTTAAGTCCAATTATGATTTAACAGAATCTGTTCTTTGATTATCGCTTCCACATAATCGACCGGATTTAAACCCTGCAGTTCAGCTGTGCGGAAAACCGACATCAAAATTGCCTGCGCCTCCGCGCCCTTGTCTGAACGGTTCTGCTGGCAGCTCTTTCGCCACAACACCGGCTTGCGTATCTGCTGTTCTGCATGATTATTATAAGGACTGACGCCTTCATATTCCCAAAAAGTGAATAACTCGCCGCGATACTTTTCCAGCCGTTTGCGTAGCCTTTTGCAATCCTTATCCGAATATTCGATTTCGCATAGCCAGTTCAGCCGGAAATAGAGTTTGTCCTTTTTCCGCCGGAACAATTCCGGGCGTAAAGCGGTTTTCTTTTCCCCAAAAGCGACCGCTTCCTTCAACAGCCGGGTGAGCCGGGCTTGGAAAAGCTTCCATTTGGCACTGAAATTTTTCGCTTCCACCTTCAACAGTTCCACAAACAGGTGGAAAAAACACCTTTGTTTCGCCAGCGCGTTCAGCTTGTTGTTGACCTTCCAGAAGTCGCTGATCAGTGTCCACTGGAAGTGTTCTCTCAGATACTTCAGCACAACTTAGGCTTTTCGGCTCTCTTCCATCACATAAAAACAAAGTTTGGGGTTGGTGAAACACTAGAGCCAGCGTAAATCTCCGTTTTGCCGCCAGTAGGTAGGGCGGTATGGCACCGGAGGGCGTCAAAGGGGAAGGTGGAGGAAGCGGCGGTTCTCCGTTGACATATTCTAAGAAAACTTCGACCGCCGATGCAAAACCCAGCTGCCGAATGTCTCGGACAATTTTTCAGCTTCTTGCCGGGTCATTTCGGTATTATCTAGGGATTTATGTTGCATTTACTGAAAAAACCCGTGTACCCGGAAAAAGTTCCCCGCAATTATTATTTTAATAGAGATAAAATGTTACAATCTTTTTAATTATCAATATCTGCATACAACAATATTCGATTATCCCGCTACGATCCTACGACATTATGCTGCTTTATTGCTATATTCCTCATCGTCGATTCTCTCTTCTAAGCACAAAATATTCTTCTTTTTATCTACTAAGCGGGCCCCCGCTACAGATGAAAAAGAAGCCGACTCAGCAATGGGTCGGCTTGTTTTTTTTATAGTTACGGAAATATCCCGAAAAGTGTGAAAGATGGCATAATCCGATGTGTAA
>Ga0172369_10001933_pt1 | contig 29196 bp, 27 predicted proteins | sample LakKiv25m_FD_114539 | JGI IMG/M metagenome (GOLD analysis project Ga0172369, IMG submission 114539) | Freshwater microbial communities from Kabuno Bay, South-Kivu, Congo - kab_022012_11.25m | ecosystem: Environmental > Aquatic > Freshwater > Lake | place: Democratic Republic of the Congo...
ATGCCCAGGAACTCGGACTCACATTGTACAAGGCTAAAAATAGCCAATGGGATGACTATCTCACGGAACAACTACGCCAACCGGGCATCCCAGCGGTTGGCTGTTGAGCGAAAGTCCTGTATTACTACTCTTCATATGAGTATACAATCGAGAAGTATAATGAAAAACAGCATTTGATTAGTATTGAGAGCGGTAACTCAGTGAGTTGCCTTCCTCCGGATCAATCTACATTTATTTATAATCAGCAGGGATGGCTGATACATGAGACTTATTGGAGTTGTTTTGGATATTATTTCGAAACATCGTATAGCTACAGCGAGAACGGTCGACAACGTGAAGAGCGGCATTTTATTGATCAAGAGCATTTCGGTGAGAAGAAGACTTTAGCGAAGATTAGTCGTTCGGTGCTCGATGCAAGTGGTCGAGTTCTTGCTGTTATAATATACGACGCCAAAGATAATTATAAAGCAAAGACTTATTATCGTTATGATACCAGGGGTAACAAAGTGAGGGAAACGAGTTACGATGCGTATCGTGAATTATGTGAACAATATAACTATGAATATATATATGATCCCCAAGGTAACTGGACAGAATTAACCGTCAGTAAGTGGGATGGCGATAAGCAGATTTTCGTTCCACAACAGAAACATTATTGCACCATTATCTACCGTCAGCAATCTACAAGCTTCGACCAGCCGGTGAACTATAAACAATGACCCCGGTCTTACTCCCTTTTGTACCATAACGTCTCAGTCATTCGCCGAATAACTCCAATTGTGTATTCCGCGGCTTCGCCGGCCGGGCGGGCGCCGTGTGGCAGCGCAGCTCGGGCGGAATATCTCGCAGAAACGGCGAAGGCCGGCGGGGTTCGCGTTCGCCATGACGGGCACGGGTGGCGGAGTGGGTGAGGTAGAGGTGGGTTTTGGCGCGGGTCATGGCCACGTAGAAGAGGCGGCGCTCCTCATCCGCGGGGGCGGCGGGATGTGGGAAGCAGCCTTCCTCGCAGCCGACCACGAAGACCACTTCCCACTCCAGCCCCTTGGCGGCGTGGGCGGTCAGCAGCGCCACACGGGCGGCGCGGGGATCGTAGATGTCGATATCGCGGTCAAGGTTAAGGCCGTGCAGGAAGGCAGCCAGGCTTTCCGCCTCCCGCGCGCGGTCCAGCACGGCGGGCCAGGGGTGCCGGCGCAGCGCATCTTCCGCAATGCCGAGGGTGAGGCAAGCTTCCAGCAGGGCGCGGGTTGCCGGCAGGTCGCCGGGCATGTCCCGCGCTTGCGCCAGCACGCGGCGGATTTCCGGATGCCGGATGATATCCTGGCGGGCGGCGCGTTGATAGGGGATGCCGCTGCGCTCGAAGGCCGCCTGCACTTCTTCGCCCAGCGCATGGGTGCGGTAGAGCACGGCGATGTCATTGAAGCCCAACTCCGTTGCTCCCTCGCCGCCGCGGCCCGAGTCCACCGAGAAGTGGCTGATGCCGCCCAGCAGGCCCTCGACTGTCTGCACCACGTATTCCGCTTCCGCGCCGGGGGTGGGCATCGCGGCCACTTCGACGCGCTCCGCTCCGGGCTGGTCGCTCCACAGCGTCCGCTCGCCCGGCAGGCCGCCGCGGGCGATCAGTCCAGCGCTCGCTTGCGCGATGGTGCTGCTGGAGCGGTAATTGCGCGTGAGGGAAACCTGGCCGGCGCCGGGGTAATCCTCGCGGAAGCGCAGGAAGTAGCGCACGTCCGCCCCGCGGAAGCCGTATATCGCCTGATCAGGGTCGCCGATGACGCACAAATCGCTTCTCGGCGGGCAGAGCAGCCGCAAGAGCAGGTATTGGAAGACGTTCACGTCTTGATACTCGTCCACGAATACATGCCGCCAGTGCTCCCGGCATGCCCGGCGCATATCCTCATCTCCGGCAAGCAGTTCCAGCGGCAGCAGCAGCAGGTCGGTAAAATCCAGCGCGCCTCGCTCGCGTTTGACATCAGTATAATGCGGCGCCAGTTCTCGTGCCTGCTTTGCCAGCTCCCGCAGTTCCTCCGGGTCGCCCGTCGCGCCGGAATACAGCTCCGCCAGCGCTCGTTCCAGCTCGTCGATGTTGCCCGGCTCTCCCTCGAGGCGTAATGGCCGCGTCTCCGCGAACAGCGCCTCCGCCTCTTCCTCTGCTAAAATCTTCAGCGGTTCCGGCAAGCCCAGCCGTTCCCGCTGCTCGGAGATCAGGCGGAAGCCTATCTTATGGAAGGTGCCTACGGCAGATTTTTTAGCCTCCGCCAGCCTGGCGTCCAGGCGCTCCGCCAGCTCTCGGGCGGCGCGGTTGGAGAAAGTGAGCGCAAGAATGGAGGCCGGATCGACGCCTTCCTCCTCGATCAACCGGGCGATGCGCTCAACCAGCGTCTTCGTTTTGCCCGCCCCGGGACCGGCGAAGATTACCAGCGGGCCGTGCGGGTGCTCGACAGCCTGCCGCTGCTCCGCGCTCAAGCCTTCCTCCACCACATAGGCCGGCGCCGCTTCGGCAACCATTTTCGCCTTGCGGGAGGGCCGTTTCTTCGCCGGGCCGGACAGCGAGACGCCTTCGAACATCTGAATCTGCCCCAGCACCTCCGCGCGCTCATCTTCGTCGAACACGCGGATAATTCCGTATTCGCCGTCATAGCCGGGAGTGGCGTGGATCTTGCCGGTGCGCATCTTTTCGATTGCGCGCGCGAGGAATTCTCCGCCGGCCGCGCGAATCTGCTCGCGGTCGGCTTCCATCAGGATGAAAAGCTCGGGTCCCACTTCGGCAAGCAGTTTGTCGTAAAGGAGTCCCACTTTCTTGCCGGCACTCCCGGTCTCATTCAATTCGCCCAGGATTTCCACCAGCGATAGGAGGCTGGTATATTCCGCGGCGCCCGCCGGCTTTGTACCGCGCGGCCTGTCGGCCAGTTCGGTCACGCGGTATTCCACTCCCAGCGTGAGCAGGGATCCGCACGTGGGGCATCGCCCGCCCAGCTCCTTGCTTTCTTCCGGAAGGCAGGCGAAACCGCACTTGCGGTGGCCATCGTAATGGTATTTTCCCTCTTCGGGGAAGAACTCGAGGGTGCCGCGGAAGCCGGGTACCTTGCGTTTCAACGCGTTCATCACCGCCGTGTAGCCCATCTGGCAGTCGAACATATTCGCCTCGCGCCCCAGTTTTGCGGGTGAATGGGCGTCGGAATTGCTGACCAGTGTATAGCGGTCCAGTCCTGACACTGTCCAGTTCATCGGCGGATCGGAGGAGAGACCGGTCTCCAGCGCGAAGATGTGTTGTGAAAGGTCGCGGTAGCACGCCTCGATGCTGTCGAAGCCGGATTTGGAACCGAGCGCGGAGAACCACGGTGTCCAGATGTGCGCGGGGATGAGCGCGGCCTCCGAAGATGACTCCAGCAGCACCTCCAGCAGGTCGCGTGAATCCAATCCGAGGATGGGCCGGCCGTCGGAGGCGATGTTGCCGATGCGCTCGAGCCGCCGTGCGAAATCGTCCGCCGCGTCGAAATCCGGCAGGCAGACCACGTGGTGCACCTTGCGCGTTGCCCCGTCCGCCTTGTAGATGGTGCTGATCTCGCCACTGAGCAGGAAGCGGATACCCTCATCCCACTCGCCGGCTACCTCGGGAGCGGCAGGCGCCTCCTTCAGCTTCAGCAAGCCGTCGCCGGCCGGCTCCAGCTTCTCCCGTATCTCCGTCCGCCAGCCGGGATGCGTGCAGTCTCCCGTGCCGATCAGCGCCACCCCTTTGCGCCGCCCCCAGGCGAAAAGCTGCTCGAAGCATAACTCCCGTGATGTGGCGCGCGAATATTTCGAATGGATATGCAGATCGGCAATGAACATGGCAGAAGGCAGCGGTCCTTATTATAGCGTATTTGGAGCGCGGACTGCCAGTCCGCGAGTAACAGCCTCGGAGCGCGGACTGCCTGTCCGCGTGTGACTGCCACGCGCGGACTGGCAGTCCGCGCTCCGAGATGATATAATACATGCATCCGATTTTCTTCATCCGGGTCGCCCCGGGCGCCCCGTCGATGTCAATCCTGGAGAATTTTATGTCCGGTCATTCCAAATGGGTGAATATTCGCATCAAGAAAGGTAAGATGGATGCCCTGCGCGGCAAGGCATTCACCCGGCTTGCCAAAGATATCATTTCGGCGGCGCGCTCCGGTGGAGGTGACCCGAATAACAACCTGCGCCTGCGCAATGCCATCCAGAAGGCGAAGGAAGCCTCGATGCCGGCTGATAACATCAAGCGCGCCATCATGCGTGGCACCGGCGAGCTCGACGGCGCCCAGTATGAGGAAATTACCTACGAAGGATACGGTCCGGGCGGAGTGGCCGTCATGGTGGAGACGATGACGGATAACCGCCATCGCACCGCGCCGGAGGTGCGCAGCATCTTTCGCGCGCACGGCGGCAATTTGGGTGAAAGCGGCTGCGTTGGCTATATGTTCGATCAGCGGGGGATAATCCTCGTCAGCCGCGAGAACGCCGACGAGGATACAGTGATGATGGCCGCGCTGGATGCCGGCGCCGATGACGTGAAGTCGGAAGATGAAGACTATTTTGAAGTCATCACCCAACCGAATGATGTATACAAGGTGCGCGAATCGATGGAGGCTGCCGGCCTGACCATCGAGGAAGCGGAAGTGCGCATGATCCCGCAAAACACCGTGGCGGTGACCGGCAAGGATGCGCGGCAGGTGTTGAAGATGATCGACGCCCTGGAGGAGAACGACGACGTGCAGAACGTCTATTCCAACGCCGACATCCCCGACGAAGAACTCGCCGAGATATCCGGGTAAATCACCGGGCGGCGCGAAAACGAGCGGAGTGGCAGGCTCCATTCCGCTTTTCCATCTCACTTTTCCGGCAGCGGCTTTCTCGGGTAGCGTAAATCGAAAATCAGGTAGGGGCTCTCTTCCGTTGAAATCACCGGATAAGTGTCGAAAAGCAGCTTCATCAGCTCCGGCTGCTGCTTGAATTCGCTCTGCATGATCGGATCCACGATGAACGCCTCGCGGCCCGCGTCAATATATTCGTGCAGCCGTTCCGCTGCCGTTCTGGGTGCAATCCCGCGCTCTGGTTCGACGGAAAGGTCCACCTGCGCCGGCCACCACCCGCCCCCGATCATGCCGTGGTAGCGCAGCGGATCGCCATAACCAATTGCCAGGAAGATCGCCTGCCGGGTATGGCCGACCTGTTGGCCGATCTCCTCGTAAATCTGCTGTAACCTGGCATAATCGGGATTGGTCTGTGCCTTGGTTGATTTCGATATTGCGAAAAGCAGTATCCCGGCCAGGCCGATCCAGTAAATTGCCAGTGCCGGCCTGAGCGCCCGGCGTGAGACATTGACGCAGACTAAGGTATAGGCGGCGGAAACCAGCGCCCCCAGCGATAATGCCACGATAGGCGCCATGGGCAGGTTGTAATAGATGTGCGAATGCACATGGTAGTTGAAGGCGATGGCATAGGCGGCATACCCGATCCAGCCGCCGGCAAGCAGCCGGCGCGCGGCGCCGGGACGGCAGAAAACGATGCCCAGCAATCCGCCGGCGAGCGCCCAATACGTCAGGACGCTGCCCCAGATTAACTGAAAATACTCGCCCCACGCACTGAGACTGAAGACAAGTTTGGGAATGAAGGCCTTTTCCGCCTGCTGGGCGAGACCGCCGCCCCCGGCAAGGTTCATTAGCGTCCACGCCAGACCAAGGAGAACCACTCCGCTGAATATCGCTAAATGCACAGGCGGGAAGAAGCGGCTCCATTGTTTACGGTCCTTTTCCTCAAGGAATTTACCCAGCAGCACCGCCGCGAAGGGAAATACCAGGAAAAAGACGCTCACCGGCTTGGCTAGCAGGGCCAGCGCGACGAAGGGCGCGGCCGCCAGCAGCCGGGCGATGGTCTGCTGCTCGGTGTAGCGGTATAGAAAATACAGGCCGGCGCAGATGCTTGCCGTCATCAGCGGGTCGGGCTGGAAGGTGCGCGTGGACTGCACTGCAAAGGGCAGAAATAGATAATACCCCAGCGCCGCGAAGGCGGGAAGCGGTGAAAAAAGGCGCAGCGCAAGCAGAAACAGAAAAAGGCCGCCGGCGACATACAGCGCCGCCGAGATGCCCCGCGGCAGTGCCAGGTTCTCCCCACCCGCTATGCGATAGGCGGCCACCGCCAGCGTCTCGATGATTGGCGGTTCGGTGCTGATGTCGGCGTTGGCGCGAGCTACTTCCATTTGCCATTTCGGAACGGCATTCAGACCGCCTTCCAGCGACCGGTAATACATCAGCCGCGCGCGATTTGCATCCCAGTATTGCCGCTGCGGATGGAAGTCAAGGGGCGGATCGCTGATGTGATACAGGCGCAGCCACAGCCCGGCGATGAGCATCGCCGTCAGGATGACCCACATCAGCATCCTGTGCCTCCCTGTGAACATCGGCCCGGCGGTTGGCTGTGCAGCGGTTGTTTTTGCCATGATGTGATTATCGACCTTTCACGAGAAACAATTCATTCATTAAATCTTCCATCCTTCCAACCGTTCATTCCTTCTCCATCTGCATTAACACTTCCCATCCGCCGACCCATTCCCAGCGGTAATCGCGTTTGCGCGGCGCAAGGGCGTGCTCGACATGGGCTACCGCCTTGCACAGGCGGCTTACCGCGGTGCGGATCGGCGCCTGCGTGAAGGCGGTTTCCACCGGCGACGGCTCGGAAAAGATCACCCGCGCTTTCAAAACGAAGGTATCGGCGATCCGGTTCCAGAATGACGGCCCCAGGTCGTGCACATGAGCGGGGTAGGTGAGATCGAACCCCCTCAGTATCCGGCGGAATGGCGTCATATACGGCGTGCGCGCGTAAAAATAGCCCCCCGGTTCGGTCAATTCTAGGAGAGTGGTCAACGCGCCGTGCACATCGGGGATATGTTCCAGCACCGCGCTGGCGAGGACCAGCGCTTGCCGCTCGCGCACCTCCGCCAGCTCCCGGTGATATTCGACGGTTATGCCGCCGCTTCCCGCCACCCCGGTCTGGTTGTAATCCACGACGGAGACAACCGCTCGTTTCACGGCGCCTTTCTTCAACAGGTATTCCGCGATGCCCCGCCCCAGCGCGCCGTCGCCGCCGCCGAAGTCGAGGATGCGCAGCAGGTCGGTCTCCGGCAGCTCTAGCCGGCTGATGATGTGCGCCGCGAGTTTTGCCATCTCATGAAAGGTGTGCCGCTCCTCGCCTTCTCGGTAATAATCCACGTAGTATCGATCCAGCGTCTCCGCCGTCGGCATGTGCGACGCCGATATCCCGCGGCAGCGTCGGCAGCGCAGTAGGTTGATTGCCGGATCCGCCTGCAGTGGCACGACGGTCTCCCGCGGCCCCGCATCCAGGCAGATCGGGCAGCGGTCGGTTGCGTCGATAACTTCATCTGAGGCAATGTGTCGCGATGTATGAAAGAATGATGCCTTCATCTTCTTCATTTATAACGGAGTTCAAGCATTTTTCCTTGAACCCCGTTACTTTCTAGCCGCCAGCCATAAGCCCAGGCAGACGACGAGCACGCCGATCCAGCGCACCAGCGACACCTGCTCGCGTAAAAAGATCGGCGAAATAACCAGCACCAGCACGATGGCCAGCCCCATGAATGGGTAGGCCAGACTCAATTCCAGCCGCGCCAGCGCCAGCATCCAGCAGATGGAGGCGACTGCCGCGCAGGCCAGCCCGCCCAGCACCTGCCAGTTGGTCAGCGCGCGCCCAACCAGCTGCAGCGAGATGCCGTCCTTGCCGGTCACCTCCAGCATGCCCAGCTTTACCAGCACCTGTCCGGCTACCATGAAGGCGATGGTCAGCGCCACGAAAAGAAAGCCTTGCAGCATTTCACGCGTCATGGCCGCATCCCCGTTGCCGCGCAATCGAAGGCGGTGACGGCGTCAATCACCCGATCCTGGTCCTCCTCGGAGAGCGTGTTGTAAAACGGTAGGCGCAGCAGGCAGTCGCTCACCCGTTCGGTCACCGGGCAATCCCCCGCGCGCCCGCCGAACCGGCGGCCCATGTCCGACAGGTGCAGCGGCAGGTAGTGGAAGACGGCGAGGATTTGCCGCGACTTCAGGTGGTCGATCAGCGCCGCGCGCGCCGCCAATGACGGCAGCAGCAGGTAATACATGTGATACGCCTGCTCGCAATGCGCGGGCACGATGGGCTGGCGCGCGCCGTACTGCCTTGCCCACGGCGCCAGTGCCGCGTGGTACCGCTCCCAGATATGACAGCGACGGGCCTGGATGACGTCACGCACCTCCAACTGCGCCAGCAGAAAGGCAGCGAGCACGTCGGAGGGCAGGTAGCTGGAACCGATATCGACCCAGGTATATTTGTCCACCTGCCCGCGGAAGAAGCGGCTGCGGTTGGTGCCTTTCTCGCGGATAATCTCCGCCCGCTCGACATACCGCCGGTCGTTGAGCAGCAGCGCGCCGCCTTCGCCGCAATATACATTCTTCGTCTCGTGGAAGCTCTGCGTGGCCAGGACGCCGAAGGTGCCGAGGAGCTTACCGCGGTATTTGCCGAACAGGCCGTGCGCGTTATCTTCCACCACCGCGATGCCGCGCTCGTTTGCCAGCCGCATGATCTCGTCCATCTCGCACCCCACGCCGGCATAATGCACCGGTACGATAGCGCGGGTTCGCTGAGTGGTCAGGCGTTCGAGTTGCGTTTCGTCAAGGTTCAGCGTGTCCGGTCGGATGTCGCAGAAGATGGGCCTGGCCCCGCGCAGCACGAAGGCATTGATGGTGGAGACGAAGGTGAAGGAAGGCACGATCACTTCATCGCCCGGCTCGATCTCCAGCAGCAGCGCGGCCATCTCCAGCGCATGCGTGCAGGAGGTGGTGAGCAGCGCGCGCGACCCCAGCAGCTCCTCCAACAATGCGTGGCAGCGCTTCGTGAACGCGCCGTCGCCGGAGATATGCCCCGCGGTGACCGACTGCGTGATATAAGCGATCTCGTTGCCCATCAGTGATGGACGGTTGAACGGAATGTCGTGCATGGTTCTTTACGGTTGATAATGCAAATGAAACGTCAGCATCGCTTCCCGGATTGTGAATCCCAGCCGGAAAAAGAGATTGGCGACCGGCAGGTTGTTAATGGCGATGCGGGTGACGGCGGTCCGGCAACCGAGTCGGCGGCATTCCTCCAGCACTGCCGGGTACATCAGCGCGCCGACACCGGACCCCTGGCAGGACGGGTGCACGGCGGCCAGGCTGAGATCGACGACCTCATTCGGCAGATTGCGGATGTGATAAAAGCCCAGGATCTTCCCCCGGCGCGTGTCTTCATAAACGAAAACCGGCTCTCCGCTCGCGAATCCCCGCTCCACCCAACCCCGATAGCGTTCATCCGCTTTCTCCGGGGGCAGGGAGGGGTCCAGGTGGAAGCGGTCGTCATGGAAGGCGGTGCCGGCGATTTCCAGGATTGCTTCCCCATCTTCCGCCGTTGCAAGCCGCAGCACCGCGCCTCGTGCCATCGCCGTCAATGGCGCCAGGCGCGCCAGCGGCATCTCGATCTCCAGTAGCGTCTCCACCGGGTAAAAGCCGCAGCCGGTCAGCAGGCGGCCCATCGCCACCTCACGGGTAGGCGCTTTCGTCACCAGCAGGCATTCCCCCTCGGATTTTCTTTTTGCCACGAATTCGGCCAGTGCTGTCGCAAGCATGGCGGACGCCTCCCCGCCGGGACGCACGTCCCAGCAGGGAAAGCCGAATAGCTCGCTGTCCCAGGGGATGTGCGCCGCCCGCAGCGGGCTGTCCTGGTCCGGATATGGACGATAATCCATCGTGAAATCGCTCATGCAGTTGCCAGATACTCCAATATCGCCGGCACGGAAGTCAGCCGCGCCATGTCCTCGATGTCCAGCGTCAGCCCGAAGGCATCCTCCAGCGCCAGCATCAGGTTCAAATGCCCGACCGAGTCCCATGCCGGCACGTCATCTCGTGTCGTTGTTTGCGTAATGTCATCCGCCGGCACCCCGAAGGTGAGGGCGATGATCTCCCGCAATTTGGTGAAATTATCCATATTTTTCCTGGACTAGCAGGCGTCCCGCGCCTGTTCTTGTCTGGTAAGCTTTCCTACTGGGGCAGGCGCGGGACGCCTGCGATCCCAGCAATAGCCTCTTCGGTCTCAACCCGGAAAAACCGCGCTTCCGGCGCCGTGATCGGCTCCAGTTCGAAGGTTGATTCATCGACCGCGGTGAAGGCGTGCCGCGGCCAGAAGTCTTTCACCATTTCGTTCTTCGCCGTGGGGTAATAATACCCGCGCACCAGGCGGATGCCACGTTGCGCCAGGTGGGCGAGCAGGTGAGCCAGGAAGGCCGTTTCCGCCCCGCGGCCGATGACCCGGCAGGATATCAGCAAGGTATCAACTTCCGCCGTCTCGCCATCCAGCCGGAGCAGCGCCACGCCCACCAGCCCGTGGTCGCCGAAAATGTCCGCCAGCCGGAAATGCGCAACCAGCCAGCCCGGATCGTCCATAAAGCGAACGATATCCGCCTCCGTATAGCGGCGAGTGGTCAGGTTGAACTGGTTTGTCTTCTGCGTGAGCTGGGCGATGCGCGCCGCGTGCCGGCGGTCGTCCAGCCCGACGCGCATTACCATCTCCAACGAGGCCAGGTAGTCGTCCAAACTGGCGGCGGTGGCCTTGAGCTGCTGGTCCTTGCGCCGGCCGGCATACAACGCCGCGCGCCGCCGGTCTTCGTCGGTTAGCTGCAGCACTTCGAGCTGCGGGATGCCATCCAGGCACTCCGGCAGCTCCAGCGGCGTCCCCGGCGCCTGTACCACCATCACCCCCGGGCATTGCCGCCGCACGGCTTCGCACTCGAAATCGCTGTCGTCCACGAAGAGCAGCGCATCGAGGCCGATGTTCAGCTCCAGCGCGATAGCCTGCAGGTTGCCCGGTTTCGGCTCCCAGTTCACGCGCATGGCGGCGAAGTGTTCCTCGCGCAGGAGCTGGTGCGGGTGCTCCCGTAGTACTTGCAGCATGTCCGCCTCGTTATTCTTGCTGCATAGCGCCAGCAGCAGCCCACGGCCCCGCAATGCCAGCAGTCGCCGTTGGAATGCCAGATAGGCGGAGCCGGGGTAATCAGGTCCGAGCTCGATGCCTTCCATGCCGTCCTCGCCGACGAGGCCGCCCCACAACGTGTTATCGGCATCCAGCGCGATGCATTTCACCGGCGGGTATTTCAGCAGCACCGGGTAGCTCATCAGCCGCGCGACCACGGCCTGCGCGCCAGCCACCGAGAAGGGGTAACGCGAAGTGTGCCACAGGCGGGCGTCGAAAAAATGATTGCGCCCCAGATCGTCAACTACCTCGTTGAGATCGTTGAAATACACCGACGGCAACAGCCGTTGCGCAATGCCGCGCTTCAATTCATGAAAGAAAGCGGCTTCCGAGTCTTCCGCCATGGCGTCGAATATACCCAGCTCGGGCGGCGTCATGCGCGGCAATAAAGTAAGCACCAGCAGCCCCGGCAGCTTCTCGCGAAAGGCGGCCAGCAGGTTGCCGAGGTATTCCAGCGCTTCCGCCTGCACCGTTGCCCGGTCGGGCAGCGCGGTTATCGGTCCGGCCAGCCGCGGGTGCAGGTCCTCCCAGCGCAGGAAAAGGTATGTCACCTCCGGTGCGAATTCGTCCAGCCTTGCGTCTGGCTGCAATTCCTGCAATAATGCTCCGTATGGCGCCTGGTACAGTGTCAACTCGAACTCCTGCAACAGCGATTCGAAGGTCCAGCAGGATGCCAGCAGCTCGGTAGTGTAGGTGCGGAGCAGGGCGATCCGCAGCGGACGGCGTTCATCCGGCAGCGCGCGCAGGCGGGCGGCCAGGCGATTGATCTCCGGCAGCGACAGCGTGGGACGCCGCGGGGAGAGGGCGTCGAGCACCCCGGCGCGTGATGTGGCTTCCAGCGCGTGTGTTATACGGTCAGGCGATGATTTCATCACACAACAATTCCATCAATTCGCGTCCCCGGCTGTAAACGAAGCGCACCCCGCGCCCGGCGAACAGCACCGCCGGCTCCCACGGCGTCACCGGCAGCAGGCGGTATGCGCGGATCAGCGCGTCGCCGTCCGTCATGGTGGGCACGTGAAAGCACAGGTGGTGCGGCCCCGCCCCGCGCTTCAGCGCCGCCAATACGCGCGAGCTCTCACCCAGCGGTTCGATCAACTCCGCTTCCGCCTCCCCACCCGGCAGCCCTACCATGCACAGCCGCGCCTGTTGTAATGGATCGGTCACGATCTCCCCGCGCAATTCCCAGAACGAATTGGCGAGGTAAGCCTCGATATTGGCGACAATGATGCCGGTATGGTGCAGGTGGGTTTTCATCTAATCAGTGAGTATTGTGGCATAACGGCAGTTGTTACGCAAGAGATGAGGGGGTAGGTCGGGAAAAGATCGCTGACTTTACTTCATTCGCTATCTTGCTATTGATTATGTGCCATCCTGCTCTCCTCCGTCGTCTCCCCCACCACATATGTAGGCCGCTCCATCATGCGGAAGTGCATGCGGGCCAGGTATTCGCCGATGAGACCGAGGGAGAAAAGCTGGACGCCGGAAAAGATGGCGATAATGGAAGCAAGGAAGGTGAAGCCGGGCACGGAGCGGCCGTGGATGAGATAGATCACCATCACGTAGACCAGAATGCCGATGCCGAACAGGGTAAAGGTAAAGCCGACCAGGCTGGCAAGCTGCAGCGGGACGGTGCTGAAGCCGGTCATCATATTCAGCGCGTGGACGATGAGCTTCTTCACCGTATACCCCGACCGCCCGACGGTGCGCGGGTGGTGCGCCACCGATACGTGGGCGAAGCGGCTCGTGCCCCAGGTGAGCAGTACGTCGATGGAGACGAAGGGGCTGCGGTAATCGGCGAAGGCGGCGCGCAGCTTCGTGCGGAAGGCGCGGAAGGCGCTGACGTGGCGGGCGGTCCGCGCGCCCATCGCGCTCTGCAGCGCCAGCTTCGTGATCCGCGAGGCCAGGTCGCGCAGCAGGCCGTGCTGTTCGTGCTCCGGCGTGCCGTAAACCATGTCGCAGCCTTCCGCCAGCATCGCCAGCAGCTTCGGAATCTCCTCCGGCGGGTTCTGCAGGTCGTCATCCATGGTGACGAGGGTATCGTAGCGCGCCGCGCGGATGCCGCAGAGCAGGGCACTGTGCTGGCCGAAGTTGCGCAGCATGCTGAAGCCGCGCACCCATGGGTATTGCCTGGAGAGCTTCTGAATGACTTCCCAGCTTCCATCGCGGCTGCAGTCGTTGACAAAGATGAGCTCGAAGAGCGGCGCCGCCGCGCGCAGCACCGGCTCCAGCCGCGCCGCCAGCTCGCGCAGCGTATCCTGGCTGTTGTAGACGGGCGCCACCACGGAGATGCCGGGCGTAAGTTGTTCGGCGAAATCATTCATGGCAAATGAGCGTTCCCCCGAATTCTAGCACACCCGGCGCAAGAAAAACAAGTTGTTGAATCATGATTCACCCCAAAAAGCAAGGTCAGCTAACCGGAAAAATGCGTGACTGTACCCGGCCCGTGGTCACTCGCCACTCATGAAGTCCAGCTAGCACAGGCGCGCGCCGCGGCTGTTGGGGGCGGGGACATTTTCGGTAGCCTGCCGGAAGAGCCGCGCGGTGTCGTCGAAGCGCTGGTTGGCCCAGAAAAGGCGGGCGGTATAGCACTGCGTCTCCAGATATCCAGGGGCCAGCGCGGCGACTTCGCCGACCATGGCCAGGCCCGCGTCGATCTTCCGCGTCTGCACCAGGCACTCGGCGGTCCACGTCCAGGCCGTTAGCGTATTTCTTCGCGAAGGCGAGCAGTTCCTCCGGTGGGATCGGCCCCAGGTCTTGCGGCGGATCGATGTAGAAATTGAGCGCCGCCTCCGCCAGTCCCGATGTTATCGGGACAGGTTGATGGGCGCCACCTGTTTTTCCATCACCGCGTCAACTATTTCACGCTGCTCTTTGGGTATGCTCAGCCACACCTTCACGCGCAGGCCGGGCATGTCGGGGGAGACCGCGGTCAGGCAATCCGGATCCTGGATGGTGTAGGTGAACTCGTCAGGACCAAAATAGCCGGCGGAGGAGATGTACTCGCGGCAGCGGTCAGCCGGCCGGCGGCGCGCACGGGCCGCAACCCGACGCCGGGGGCGCGGCAGGTCCGTGAAAGGGAGATAATCGTCCTGAACGCAGGCAGGCATCCGCCGGTTCCCTCTCTGCCCGGAAGGGCAAGCGTTCCGATAAAGTTATTTTATAACCGAGCCGGCGATTGCGCAAGAGAGCAAACAGGAAAAGGTGCATTAGTTTTAAAGAAAAGCGGGAGCGATTCCTCGCTCCCGCCCTTCGTCATTTCGGCCATTCAAGCCCGGCGTTCACTTTTCCTCTTCATATTTTTCCTTCACATACTTCTCCACCCGCTTCTGCAGCGTTTCCTTATCGGTGGCGCCGATGATTTTATCTACGATGTTACCCCGCTTGTCGATGATGAACTTCATCGGAACGCCGGGGATGCGGCCGAGCGGCTTCAGCGACTTCTGATCGCCCATTGCCATCGGATAGGTGATTTTGTGCTCTTTCACGAAGGCGGCCGCATCGGCGCTCTTGCGGTCGACCGAGATGCCGATCAACTGTACGGGCGCCTTGTCCTTCTCTGCTTCCTGCTGGAAGGCGGTCAACTCCGGCATCTCGCGCACGCAATAGCCGCACCAGGTGGCCCAGACGTCGAGCACCACCACTTTGCCGCGGTAGTCGGCCAGCTTCAGCGTCGATTTGCCGTCAATGCCGGGGAAGACGAGCGCCGGCGGTTTTTCAGCGTTGTCCGCTGCTGATGCGCGATAATGCGACACGAGAATGCCGCCAAGGAGCAGCGCCGCGATCAACGGCAGCGCCAGAGATCTGATCTTCATTGGAATTATCTCTCCAATCGTTGTGAAAACTCACCATGCCCGCTATAGCGATAACTTGCTGCCATGCGCCGAAGGCGCTTCTTCTCATAAGGACGCGGACCGATGCCTTATGGTTCCCATAAAAAACATGGTTTAAGATTAGCACTACTTGGTCTTTTCGCGCAACCCGGCCACCGGACTGCTTTGCATAATAAATATACCATATAATTATATAGTATAAACTTTGTGCCGTTATGTTGCCTGATAAAAAAGCGCCTTTTTCCGTTGAGCTGCGCCGATCTGCGGCCAGGCAGGCCGGTTATTTACCAATTTCCCGGAAAATCCGGCAGGGGTCGGGCGCAAGCCGTAGAATCTATCGTAACGGAGGAATGAAATATGCCTGATTTCCTACCGGGGAGCGTCCAGCAGTACCTGGACAGGCTTGCTTCGGGTGACCCGACCCCCGGCGGCGGCAGCGCGGCCGGGCTGACCGGCGCGCTGGGCGCGGCGCTGCTCTGCATGTCGGCGAATTTCACGGTTGGGCGCGAAAAGTATGCCGCGTTCGATGAGCATGCCCGTCGCGTGCTGGAGGAAGCGGACGGCCTGCGCGCGAAGCTGCAGGATCTGATGGAAGACGACGCGGCGGCATACGGCGCCTACCGCGCCGCCTCCGCCCTGCCCAAGGACACCGACGAGCAGAAGGCGGCGCGCAGGGCGGCCATCCAGGAATCCACTAAATCTTCCGCCCAGGTGCCCATGAAGATTGCCCGGCACAGCTTCCGGCTGCTCGAGCTGGCGGGCGTGCTGGCCGGCAACTGCAACCCATATCTGGTCAGCGACGTGGTGGTGGCCGCGCACAACGCGCTGGCGGCCTTCCGCGGCGCGGTGATCAACATTCGCATGAATCTTGGCGCGCTGCGGGATCGGGACTTCGTGACCGCGATGGAGTCGGAGCTGCAGCCGATGATCGACCGCTCCGCCGCGCTGGCGCGGCAAGCGCTGAAGACCGCCTATGGAGCGATGGATTTACCGCTGGAGAAGGACATCCCAACTATCATAGCTAGGTAGGGAACGCCCTCCGTGGCGTTCCTGGTTGCGATAAACCATACCGGGTGGTACGGCGGAAACCGGAATGCCACGGAAGGCGTTCCCTACCAGTTCATCCAACCATACGATCATCCACCGATCCATCAAGACTTATAAAAGGAGACATACCCGTATGAGTGCCATTGAATTGCGCGGCGCCCCGGTTGCGCAGGCGATCAACGAGAAGATCATGGCCGAGGTTGCCGGGCTGCGCGACCGCGGCGTGACGCCCTGCCTGGTTTCCGTGCAGGTGGGCGAGGATGACGCCTCGCGCATTTACCGCAATCAGCAGGAGAAGAAGGCCGTTGCCGCCGGCATCACCTACCGGCGCGTGGATATGCCGGCGGAAACCAGCCAGGATCAGCTCGCGCAGCGCATCGTCTCGCTCAATCAGGACCCCGGCGTGAGCGGCATCATCCTGATGACCCCCCTGCCCAAGGGGATGAACCTGAACGCCATGCAGGGGCTGATCGATCCGCGCAAGGACGTAGACGGCGTTACCGCGGCCAACCTGGGCGCGGCAATGGCGGGCCGGCCCGGCCTGTACCCCTCCACTGCGCTGTCGGCCTTCGAGCTGATCCTTTCCACCGGCGTGGACTTGAAGGGCAAGGAGACGGTGGTGGTGGGCCGCAGCGTCATCGTCAGCCGTCCCGTCTTCATGATGCTCATCGAGCGGCGCGCCACCGCCACCATGTGCCACACCGGCACCCAGGCCGCCGGCATGTTCGAGTATCATATCCGGCGCGCGGAAATACTGGTGGTGGCCACCGGCCAGCCGAATCTCGTGCCCGGCGCCTGGGTGCGCGAAGGCGCGATCGTCATCGACGTGGGGATCAACTACGTGGATGATAAGATTGTCGGCGACGTGGAATACGCGCCGGCCGCCGAGCGCGCCGCCTGCATCACCCCCGTCCCCGGCGGCGTCGGCCCCCTCACCGTCACCATGCTGCTCCGCAACACCATAACCGCCGCCCGCATGCAGCACGGGCTGGGGTAGTATTTAAGGTTTGAGTTTTGGTATGTATCAAGCGGGACGCAAAGAAAAATGATTTAAATGATGTTGAGTCATTTTTCCCTGCGTCCCGCGAACATGCATTAACCCAAATCTTCTATCCGCCGGAGTTCAATACGTTCGGGGGCGCGACGGGTTCCTGTCCCTGCTCGGGAATCAACTGCGGCTTACCGAGCGGGTCAGCGAGCAGCGGCACGCGCTTCCAGGTGATCGTTTCTTTCGCGTTCTCGAACCAGTCCTTATTGGTAACCTTATCCTTTGCCGTCAGGCTGTTGGCCGTTTCCGTGGTGCGCACCAGGAATTCCAGCACCGGCAACAACGCGCTTTTCGGCGTCTGTTTCGCTGGCTCGACCCCGTGGACGTAGAGGAGGACGTAATTCGTCTCGGTGGCCGTCACCTTGGGCACGAACGTCCCGTTCTCGTTGACCATTTTGAATGCGGTCGGCCATTTATACGGGATGGGATCGGTGAATTCCTTCGGACGCAGCCCCGCGCCGTTGCGGACATCAAAGATGGCCCTCGCCAGCTCGGGACTCATCTGCGACCGCGGCACCCAGCCGATCTCCCCTTTTACATTCCTGATGGCGTCATATGCTGATTCCAGGGCGGAGATTTCACGGGGATCTTCGCCATCGCGCAGCCGTTGATGCAACTGCCACGCCTTTTGCTCATCCCGGCACACGATCAGCGTCAGGTTGGCCAGCGGCGGTTTGATGAACTGTTCCATCTTTTGGTTATACATATCGCTCATTTTTTCATTCAGCTCTTTTTGCGTGAACTCGATCTTGAGCAGCTTCTCGGCGTAGAGCTGGACGAGGAACTGATCGCGCAGCAGCCAGTCGGGCAGCGCGTCCAACTGGAGCTTGGAACCCACCAGCTCGGGCAGATCGGCATACTGCCGCAGCAGGCTTTTATAATCGGCAATCCGCTGTTCGACCTCCGCGTCCGGCACGGTGATGCCGGCGCGCCGGGCCGCTTCCTTGACCATGGCGTTGCGCCTCATCTCGTCTTCGAGCACCCGGGTGCCGTAGCGGAAGAGCGCCGTTTCGGCCAGCTCGCCGCGAGTGATGGGTGTCTCGCCGGCGGTCGCCACCACCTGATCGTAATTATACTGCGGCCGGTAGCTGAAGGCGGCGGTGATCAGGGTGCCGAGCATAAGGCCGACCAGCAGGCCGGTTGTCGTCCAGAAAATGGGGGACAGATGTCTTTTCACGAGGCGCTCCTCCTCCGGGATGTAGTCACACAGGGATTACGATTATCATTCCCATAACCGGGACGGATTTAACCCGTATCCCGCGTCGGGAGGAAAGCGCCGCCACCCGCCCGCGCTCTTCCCCACCGGCCAGTTTACCGGTATGGTAATGCCAAAGCGAGCGATGGTCAAGGCGGGTTAGTGATAAGTGAGGAGTAAGTCGTGAATAGTCAGATCGTCTAAGACTACTTACCACTCACTTCACTTATCACTACTCATTCCCCCTTATCCGCCTCGAGCAGCAATCCGATGGGCCAGGTGGTGAGGCGCGGTTCGGGCCAGCCGGCTTTGCAGGCGAGCAGCGCGATCTCCCACGGTTTGTATGCCGCCTGGAAGGAGGCCAGCGGCTCGCCGGTGGCGCGGACCGGTTCGGGCAGCAGGAAACGGGTGGCGACAGTCATCACGCCCAGGAAAATGGCGGGAGCGTCGCGGCGAAGGTCCAGCAGCAGCAGACTGCCGCCCGGCGCCAGCACGCGGCGTATCTCTTGCAGCGCCTGCTCCGGCCTTTCCATATGGTGCAGAGCCAGGGTCGAAACCGCCACGTCGAAGGAGGCGTCGGGGAACGGCAGCTCCGCCGCGTCGGCCACCAGGAAATCGGCGTTCAAGCCCAGCCGCTCCGCGTTCGCCCGCGCCAGGTGAATTTGACTGTCGGCAAGATCGATGCCGGTGACTTCCCGTACCTCGCGCCGGCGCGCCAGCGCGATGGCCAGTTGACCGGAGCCGCAGCCTACGTCCAGCACGCGGGCATTCACCCGCCCGCGCACGGCATGACGAGCGAGCACCCGCTGCAGGTAGCGCAGGTGCGGCAGCCGGGTCACGCGGTTATACAGCCTGACTGCCTCCGGGTCCTCGATCGCGCTTACCGACGGAATGCGCGTGCGCGGACGCTGCCGCCGCCCGATCCAACACAGCGCGCAGGCCGTTCCCAGCAGCGCCCACTTCCAGAAGCTTCCCCTGCATCTGCCCATAATAATACCTCCTGCCTTAGCATAGCTCAGGTTGCATCGCTTCAGACAGTAATAATGCACAAAAAGCCTTTTACTCCAGTCCGAAAGGTCCGACATTTCGGACATATCGGACATGTCCGACCGGTCCGTTTTGACCGATTGATTCGATCTTACCCCGCGACGCCCACCCGCAAGCTGAGGTACAATGGATACATGCTGGGGAATGACGAACTGAATCGACGTGCCCGCGCGCTGCGGGAGCGGCTGGCGGCGTGCGACTTGTGCCCGCATGCCTGCGGCGTGAACAGACTGGCGGGCGAGGTGGGACGCTGCCGCGCCGGGGCGCTGGCGCGCATTGCCTCCGCCTGCGATCATCACGGTGAAGAGCCGGCAATTTCTGGCCGCGGCGGCTCGGGCACGGTGTTCGTTGCCGGCTGCAATCTGCGTTGCGTCTTCTGCCAGAATCACCGGATCAGCCAGGGCGACGCGCGGCAATACCCGGAACAGACCGCGGAGGAGATCGCCGAGACCTTTTTGCGCCTGCAGCGGCTGGGTTGCCACAACCTGAACTGGGTATCGCCTACCCACGTCGCGCCGCAACTGGTGGAGGCGCTGGCCATCGCCGTCGAGCGCGGGCTGAGACTGCCGGTGGTCTACAACTCGAATGGCTATGACAGCGTTTCAGTGCTGCAATGCCTCGACGGCATGGTGGATATTTACCTGCCCGACCTGAAATACGCGGATGGCGCGATTGCCGAGCGGCTGTCCGGCGCGCCCGGCTATCCGGACGCGGCCATCGCCGCCATCGGCGAGATGTACCGCCAGGCAGGGGAGCTGGCGCTGGATGAAGACGGCATCGCGCGGCGCGGCATGATCGTCCGCCACCTGGTGCTGCCCGGCGGGCTGGCCGGCTCGCGCGCCATCCTGCGCCGGCTGGCGGAGGAAGTCAGCCCAACTCTCACCGTCAGCCTGATGGCGCAGTATTACCCCGCTCACCGCGCTCATGCCATTCCCGAGCTGTCGCGCGCCATCACCGTCGAGGAATACGAGGAGGCGTTGGACGCCTTCGCGGACGCCGGCCTGGAAAACGGCTGGGCGCAGGAAGTGCGCGCCGCCGCGAAATTCTACCGCCCGGACTTCCGCGCGGGGCATCCGTTCGAAAAATAGCGCAGATCGGCGCAGATCAGCGGTTTTGGAGATAGTTTGGAGTTCGGAATTCAAAGTTCCAGATTCGAAGTGATGCGCTTGCGGAGGCCGCCTTCGGTGAGAGAATCCTTTTCAAGGCGGCGGAGCTGTTGATCCGAGCGGGTAAGTTGTTTGATAGATCAGGCTACGCTTCCAGCGCCTGTTCCAAATCCGCGATCAAATCTTCCACGTCTTCCAATCCAATGGAGAGGCGGATGAGGGTGGGGGTGATGCCGGCGGCGGTGCGGGCGGGGAGGGGGAGGGCGCGGTGGGACATGGCGGCGGGGAGAGAGATGAGGCCGCGGGCGTCGCCCAGGCTGAAGGCGATGTGGAAGAGGCGGACGGCGTTGACGACCTGGCGGGCGGCGGTTTCGTCCTCTACCTCGAAGCCGACCATGCCGCCGAAGCCGCGCATCTGGCGGCGGGCGAGATCGTGCTGGGGATGGTCGGGCAGGCCGGGATAGTGGACGCGGGTCACGCGGGGGTGTTCGCGCAGCCAATAGGCCACGGCCAGGGCGTTGGCGTTGTGGCGCTCGACGCGCAGGGGGAGGGTGAGGGCGCCGCGCAGCAGCAGGAAGGCGTTGAGCGGGCTCAACGTTGCGCCGGCGAGGATTTCCGCCAGGCGAACCTTGCGAATGAGATCACTGCCGCCCAGCACCGCGCCGCCGAGGGTATCGCCGTGACCGCTGATGTACTTGGTGGCGCTGTATACGACCAGATCGATGCCCAGTGAGAGGGGCTGCTGATTCACCGAGGTGGCGAAGGTGTTGTCGATGGCGACGAGGACGTTGCGGTCGTGGGCGAGTTGGGCAACGGCCTCCAGATCGATCAGCCGCAATGTCGGATTGGAAGGGCTCTCTATATAAACGAGCCGGGTCTCCGGACCGATGGCGCGCGCCACGTTGCCCGGTTCGCGGGCATCGACGAAGGTGACGCTCAATCCCCAGCGGCGCAGCGGTCCCGCCAGCAGGCTGTAGGTGGCGCCGTAGAGACTGTCGGAACAGACCACGTGATCGCCGGCGCCGCACAGGCTGAGAAACAGCCCGCTGACCGCTCCCATGCCGGAGGCGAAGGCGACGCACGCCTGCGCGCCTTCCAGCAGGGCGAGTTTGGCTTCCAGCGTCTCGATGGTCGGATTGTCCAGCCGGGTGTAGCTGTAGCCTTCTTCGAGATGGGCGGCGCGGGCCACCGCCTGTTCGACGCTGTCGAAGGCGAAGGCGGCGGTCTGATAAATGGGGGCGGCCACCGCGCCGGCGTCATCAGGCCCGCGCCCTCCGTGGATGGCGCGGGTTGATGGTCCGTATTGGCGGGGATCGATAGGCATGGCAGAGTTCCTCGTTCGGAGTTCGAAGTTCCAGGTTCGACAGTTCCAAATTCCTTGTTTGAATGTCCAGGTTCAGGGTTTAGAGTTCGGCGGAAGGTTGGGGAGTTCCTTGCTGTTTTTCGCCGGATTCGGCTTGCATGCTGTCGATCTGCTCGGGGGATACGCCGTCGAGGTAGATTAGCTGGATGGGGGTGATCGATTGCGCGGTGGTATTGCCGATGATGACTTGCAGCACTTCGCGGTCGTGGGAGAAGAGGAGGCGGATGCCGTTCGATTGTTTCGTCTCCCGCAGCTTCTTCCAGTCCTGGAAGGGCGCTGCGCGGCGATACCAATCGAGCACGAAGTCCTGCTCGGCGGGCACCTGCAGCAGGGCCGCCTCCGCCACACGCGCGCCTTGCAGGCGCATGAGTAGCAAAGGTATGGCGAGCAGGCGCTGGGCGGTGCGGTTGGCGGGCGCAATTTCGGCGAAGGGGAAGAGGGGCGCGCCGGGCATTACCGCCGTCACCGCGGCCAGATTGCGCGGGCCGTGATAACTCGCCCCGACTATTGCGAGACCGGCAATGACGAGCGAGACCACGGCGAACAGCACGAGCAGAAAAATTTTAACCCGGCTGCGCCTGCGCGGCTTCGCTGTCGATTCGTGTCGGTCCGGCATGTCGATACCCTCAAGCGCAGTTTCACCGTTAATCAGGGAGGCAAACCCGTTCATTAACTCGTCTTTACGCCAACTGTTCCGGTTCCTGCAATATGGCGTTCAGGGCGGCGACGAATTTGGCGGCTACGGCGCCGTCCACCGCGCGATGATCGAAGGAGAGAGCGACGCCCATCACCGATTTAATGACGATACGGTCGCCGTCTACCGCGGGTACTTTCGTCACCGCGCCCACGCCGAGAATGCCCACCTGCGGCGGCTGGATGACGGCGATGAGATAGGTGGCGCCGAACATGCCGACATTGGAGAGGGTGAAGGTGCCGCCCATGCTGTCGCGGGCGCGGAGGCGTTTCTTGCGCGCCAGCTCGGCCTTCGCGCGGGTCTCGAGGCTCAGGGCGGTCAGGGACATGGCATCGGTGTTCGGCAGCACCGGCACGAGGATGCCCTCATCGCCCTCGATGGCTACCACGATGCCCACGTTTATCTCCGCATGCAGCGTCACCGCGCCGTCCGCGTAGGTAGCGTTCAGCGCCGGCGCCTGGCGCAGCGCGAGGGCGACCGCCTTGGTGACCAGGTCGTTGACGGAGATGCGCGCCTCGCTCTGCCCGGCGTTGAATTCCTCGCGGAAATTCAGCGCGGCGGTCATATCGATATCCATCATCACGTAGGCGTGCGGGATGGTAGTCTTGCTAAGCACCATCCGCTCGGCGATGGCTTTACGGATCGGGGTCAACGGAATAACGGCGGTCTTGGTCATTTCCTGATCAGTCACGGATTGAATACCTCCTCCTGTTCGTTCAACATGAGGAGGTAGATTCCTTTTAGCACGGAGTCAGACAAGTCAGACAAGTCAGACAAGTCAGACAAGTCGGAAGTCGGACAGGTCGGACATATCCGCCGTGGCGACGTGTCCGACAGGGCGGCTGCGCCGCAACCAAAGATAAAAAACTGCGCCTGTTGGCGAGAAATTGCGGGTTAGTTAAACAGAGGATCAACCACTGCATCGTAGCAATATTGCGACACTGCCGCAATGCGCGGGCGGGGAGATGGGTATAATTCAATTTGGAGATGACGGTGGATCCACAGGTTAGCGAGATAAGCCTGAACGAGTTGACGGCAAAGCGGGAGCGGGGGGAGCCGCTCATACTGGTGGACGTTCTCAGCCACGAGCACTTCGCGCATATTCATCTGCCCGGCTCGATCAATCTGCCGCTGCCGGTGCTGCGCGAGCTGGCGCCGTTGCTGTTCGGCAGGGAAGAGCAGTTGATCGTGTATTGCGCCGGCGCCGAATGTAATGCCAGCCTGACCGCGGCGAAGCTCCTGGAGCAGCTCGGATTCACTGACGTGCGCCATTTTTCCGGCGGCATAGAGGAATGGGTGAAAGCCGGCCTGCCGGTGATGCACATGCCGCATCCGCCGCTCACGGAACACGGCGAACAGGCGGCTTGAGCGGGGAGGCAACGATTATGCATTATTATGGTCCTGGTTACATGGGGGGAGGCTGGTGGATCATCATGGTGATAGGCATGGTGGTGTTCTGGGGGCTGATCATCGCCGGCCTGGTGCTGTTGGTTCGCTATATTGCCGCGCAAACACCTCCGCGCGCGCTGTCGCCGGGCACCCCGGTTGATGTTCTCAACCGTCGCCTTGCCGCGGGGGAGATCAATGTGGAGGAATACGAAAACCTGCGGCACAGGATAGAGGGAACAGGGTAAGGGTGAATGGTGAATAGTGAATGAAAATTTCACCATTCACTCTTCACCATTCACAATTCCGTTCCCCTGCTGCAGGTTCTGGCTGCGGATGCTGATCGGGTCGTCCTGGGGGAGCCGGCCGTTTTCATCGAGGAGACGGGGGCGGATGAGGATGGCAAGCTCGGTATTGTTCTTGCTCTTCGCCTTGCCGCGGAACAGGCCGCCGATGAGGGGCAAATCGCCGAGTATCGGGATGCGGCTATAGCCTTGATCTTCCTGGCGCTGCGTCAGACCGCCGATGACGATAGTCTCGCCGTCGTTGGTGCGCAGCGTGGTTTCGGCGCGGCGGCTGCCCAGCAGGGGAACGCCGGTCTGCGGATCGATCTGCACGATGTTCGATACCTCGACGCGCACCCAACTGGTAATTTCCTTGTTGCCGCCGGTCGAGGGAACGATGTTCAGGCGGATGCCGACGGGCACCGTTTCCAGCCGCTCCAGAATTTCGCCGGAGCTGATCGTCTGCACCCGGATGAACCGTTGCGAGCCGATGAATATCTCCGCGTATTTCCCGTTGACCGCCGCCATGGACGGGTGGGCGTCTACCTTGGCATGCCCGGTGGTGATCATGTTTTTCAGCCAGGCCTGCAATTGGAAGGTAGAGGAGATGGCCGTCGCCAGCCCGCCGGAGGTGTCGATCTGGCGGTAATCGACGGCGCCGGTAGTGGTGTTGACGCCGATTGAATGCTCCGGACTGGCGTAATTCCAGCGAAAAGCCTTCTCCAACTCCGAGGAATCGGTGAGCTCGACCACCGCGCATTCGATCATGATGATCGGCGGCGGGATATCCACCGTCTTCAGATCGCGGCCTATCTTTTCCAGCATTTGCGAAGGAGCGGTGACCACCACCGCGTTTTGCTCGGGGTTGTCGTGCACGTATTTGAAGAGGAAGGAAGGGAGCAGCGATTTGGCGTCGCCGGCTTTGAGATATTTCATGGCGAAGGAAGCGGTGCCGCTGCGTTGATACGTGGAGATGTCGGCCGGCACGCCTTCGCTCAGCATATACACGTCGCCCACGGCGGAGAGGGCCAGCCCATAACCGGCGGCTATGCCGCGCAGCACGTCCAGCGGCTCGCGATCGGTAACGTTCAGACTTATATCGTGCTTCACGGCGTCATCCACCGCCACGCTGATGCAGCACTGGCGGGCGATCTGCGACACTACCTGGTGAATGTTCGCCTTGATCGCGCGCACGCTGACCAGCCCATCCTTCACGGTCACTTCCACGGTTCCGGTTTTCGGCGCGGCGTCGCCGCCGCCGGCGCGATCGATCGTCTCCACGGTGCGCTGGCCCCGCACGGTAAGCATGAAAAGCAGCCGGTCATCACTCAAGCTGGCTTCGACGCGGGACGGCTGGTTCATGGTCACCTGCAGCAGCACGCCCAGGCCGTTGCCGGCATCCTGGGGAACCATCAACTGCGCGGTGCTCACCGGATCCTGGTCGATGTCATACAGCGTCTTCTCGATTCCGATGCGCGCGCCGGTGAAACGAATGACCGCCTTGCTGGTTTCACTGCCGTTGCCGCCTTCTTCCCAGCGCCAGGTAAGCATGCCGTCGGCCTTCACCAGTATCTGTATGCCGTTGCTCAGGGCATTATGCTTCACTTCGATAATGTTGCAGTACGCCTGCGCGTGAACGGCGCCGGCGGCGAGAAGCAGCAGAAAAACAAGGGCAAGATATGCAACTGTTCGCATGGTATTTTCCTTATTGCCGGAGCGCGGGCTTTGCCCGCAACCTAATAATTCAGGCTTTCCATTAGCCTATCTATGCGGTGGTTTCGATACGGCAACAGAACTACGAAAAGAATCGATCAGCTTACCTGCCTACTCAACCACCGGACTCACCTTTCTTGGTTTGACATATTTATGATCTAACAACTTGCTTTTCTTTGGGGTTTTCACCTCTAAGGTATTTAGAATCCTCCGATTTGATCGGATTCAGCATCGCTTCCGCCTTCAGTAAAACCCAGACCTGCTGGCGGACGCGCCGGGCGCGTTTCGATACGGAAAACGGCCAGGCCGGCGAAAGCAGCTTGCCACGCTGCAGCTCGTCGGTATCCATCTGCAATCCGCCAACGAGCAGCGTATCGCCGCTGCGGATGCGAACCGTACCCTCCAGCGTGCGCTTCAGGATGAGCGGGCCGAAATCGTTCCGTTCGCGCAGGAAACGATCCTCCGCGCGGTAATCGACGGTGATCCATTCCCCGCTGGTGAGGGGCGTCACCCGCAACTGGGTGCCGGCGTCGATGGCCTGCAGGCGGATGTCCGGCAATGTCCAATAATAAATAGTGTTGCCGATGAAAAGGTTGGCATACTGGCCGTTCGCCACCTGAATCATCGGTACCGATTTGATGGTCATTGTCTTCGAGCTGATACTTGATTTGATATTCGCCAGCACTTCGTCGGGCGTGCCGTCGATATGCAGGATGGCGACATTGCCGCCGCTGTCGATGCTGCCGGTCGCATTGTCGCCGGTCATCCGCGCCATCACGTCATACAGGTTGTTATTTGCGTTCTCGTCGGAGATGACCCAGGCTTGCAGCGTGCAGTGGCAGGACGGCTGGTCGAGGATATGCAGGTCCTGCTCGATTTTATCCACCATTGCCGGCGAACCGCTGACGGTAACGGCGCGCGCGTCGATGTTAGGCTTGATATAAGGGAGCAGCACGTCGGGCAGCAAGGCGCGGGCGTTGCTCGGTGTCAGATAATTCAAGGGAACGTTGCGCAGCGTGGCCGCCCAGTAGCCGGCCGCGCCGCTGCCCAGGCCCGGACCGAGATAATCAGCGCCGTCGCGCGTCGCCAGCGATAACCCGTATCCACGCGCCATGGCCGCCAGCAATCGGTCTACGGGCACCTCCTCGAGATGCATTGTCACCTTGTGCGACACGTCGTCGCTCAGGTAAATCGTCCGGCCCGATATCTCGGATATGCGCGCAACCACGTCCCGCAGATCGGCGTTCACGGCATGCAGGTTCAGCCTGTCCGCGGTTCCGTCGATTTCGAGCCGCGTCCTGGCGCCCTCGACCGGCGGCCTGTCGGGTAATACCGGTTTGTCGCTGATGATCATGAGCAGCAGCTCATCGCCCTGCTGCGTGCGCTTGATCATGACGCGCGGCGCCCCTTCCCAGGAATACCAGGAATCGTCGAAAATGTCGGGCGGGCTGTCGAAGACACTTAGCCACGCCGGCCTGGTGAAGACCAGTGTGCAGCGCAGGCCGATGCCGTCCTTCCCGTCGGGCAGGGGGGTGAATTCGAGGTGGCTGAGCGGATATCGACCGATATCGATGAGTGAATCCGCGCCGCCGCGCATATTGGTCAGGCTGATCGGAATCCGTTCTTTCCATGTCCGGCGCAGACTGCGATCGATTTCAGTCTCGATCATCCCATCGGCTTTCAGGCTGATGGACAGCCCGTTTGCCACCGGGGTGACGGTGACGGATTGGAAACGGCAGTAAGACTGCGCCTGCCCCGCGGCAAGGCGCGGTAGCCACAACATCGCCAATATCAGCATCAGCAAGAGCCGCCGCTTCATGGCGCGGGTTTCTCCTCTTTATCGATGCGCTGCAGCAAACCTTCTTCCTCCGCTTCCGGCAGATGCCCGGTCTGGCTAAGCGTCCGCGCGGTGATGAAGATGGCCAGATCGACCATGGTAGTCTCGATGCGTTTCGAGCGGAACAGCGATCCCAGCAGCGGCAGATCGCTCAAGATCGGGATGGCCCGCCGGGTCGAGCGGTCCTCCGCCTGCCGCAAGCCGCCGATGACGATGGTCTGGCCGTCGCGCACGCGGATGGTGCTGCGGGCGGAGCGGGTGGTTTTAGTCGGCAGGCCGGTGACGGAATCGGGAGCGCTGAGCGTGCTGATCTCTTCCGACAGGTCGAGGATGATCTCGCCGCCGCCGCCGGTGAGCGGGGTGATGGAAAGCGACACGCCGGCGTCGATCGAATAGGAGGAACCGCGTCCCGGTATACTCACCGGATTGGTCAGGTATTGCTGCTGACCGATGAAGATATTCGCGCCCCGCCCGCTGACGGTGGCAATGCGCGGATTGGCCCGCACCCGCGCGCGTTGCGATTCGACGAGTGCCTGCAGGCGAGCGGAAAATTCAGTGGGCAATACGGTCAGCGCCGTCAGCGTCGATTCGCCGGTGAGCGAATCGGTGCTGATGCCGGCGCGCGCGTTGTCGTAACTCAACATCGCCGAAAAGGTGTCCGTATCGATATTGGTGAATTCTACCACGTCCACGTTGAGCATGATCTGCGCGGCGGGAATATCGAAGCGGGCCACGTCCTGGCGGAACTTCTCCAGCACCGGCGCCGGACCGGAAAGGATGACGGCGTTCTGATCGGTGTTGATCTTCACCTCCCCCTGCAGGAAGGTGGGCAGCAGCGACCAGGCCTGCGACGGCGTAACGTATTTAGTCGTCACCGAGGCGATGTCCGACAGCAGGTAGGATGACGGCGAGCGCGGCATGCCTTCGGACAGGATATTCAGCCCGTCTACCTCCGCCCAGGCGAACCCGTAGGCATCGACGATGACTTTGAGCACCTCCAGCGGTGGCTTGTCTACGATATTGAGGGTGATGCGCCGCTTGAGCGCGTCATCCACGATTAACTGCAGGTGCGCGCGGGCCGCGAAGGTGGTCAGCAGTTCGTGGGCGTCGATGCTGACGGCGTGAATCGTCCAACCCCGTTCCGATTCGGTTATTTCGAGAATAGGCTCGCTGGTGGCGCCGTTATCCTTGCTGTTATTCCCATTACCCTCGGTAAAACCGGCGCCGGACAGCATTAATACCAGTGCAAGCACAAAGAATGCGATGAAATATCTCATGAATTCAAACCCTGGTTCGATCGCTGGTAAAGCGTTGCATCCCGTGGCGAGAAGATGACCGATCGTTTAGACACGGTTTGGCCAACTTTGTAGTGAGTCGAGGGAATTAAAACAGCTCGCTCCAGCAGCAAGCATTATAGCGGTTATCGGAGCGCCGGTATAGTATTGGTCACTATCGAACAGGAGCTCCGTTTTTAATACCTTCCCGTTCACATACACTTTTTTCATACTTTCTTCTATCCTCAGCAGGAATTACCGCTAAGATTAAGAATCATTATAACAAGACACCTTTTCTCTTGTTA
>Ga0172369_10001936_pt1 | contig 29162 bp, 24 predicted proteins | sample LakKiv25m_FD_114539 | JGI IMG/M metagenome (GOLD analysis project Ga0172369, IMG submission 114539) | Freshwater microbial communities from Kabuno Bay, South-Kivu, Congo - kab_022012_11.25m | ecosystem: Environmental > Aquatic > Freshwater > Lake | place: Democratic Republic of the Congo...
TGCCATGCTTATTAATTTGTTAATGTCCTACGGACAATATATCGCCTTAGACTAACTATTCCTATTGATATTGAAGCCCTACGGGCTAAACAATATACAATTTCCATTCTCTTCGAAAATAAGAATGTATTTCATCGAATTTTGGGGATATGAGTTTTCAGGATTACTTTCTGTCTGGCACATCAAATAATAATTTAGCCCATAAATCAATTTAATGCTATAAAATTAAAGAATAAAAATTAATAGTACATTATGGTTTTCCAGCCATCCTGGATCATCTAAAATTATATAAAAATCTAATCTGCCGAAATATTCAACAGATGATGAATAATTATACATAGTTGTTAACGCCTTGATCCATACGACTTAGAGTAATAGATTGTAGTTTGATGTTGAAAAACTCAACGCCCAATCATGCTTAAAATTTTAACACATTACCTGTTAATGCATTGAATATATGATTTTTACATTCGATTTTTTCTTTGGTATCATAATTGAAAAAGACATTTGGAAATAAATTACTTCTTATGAAATCTGGTTGACAAATATTTTAAAATCATAAACTATGAAAAAGTCATTGTTACTGATCATTTGGATTTTTCTAAATTTTTCCGGCTGGGTTACTGCCAGGGGAGCCTTGGATGAAATCAATTCAACCATTGAGAAAAAAATAAGTATTGTTTGTTCTCCTGATGTATTTGAGCTTGCAAATCAATGGGCCATTGATTATTGTAAATTAAATCCAGGCATAGAAATTAGAGTTGATAAAGCTGATCACTATGTATTAGATCCTTTGTTAATAAGCGGTAAGAGCTTGGGTCTGATTTCTCACGAATATTATCAATCTATTGAGAACAATTCATTAGTAAATATCGTGGTAGGACGTGAGATTATTGTACCAATTATTAACTCTGCCAATCCATTTATCAATTTAATCGATTCCCAGGGCATTTCACCTTCAGATTTGGCCAGGTTACTAAAAAATCCACAATTCCGGAACTGGGGATTACTTCTTGAGGCTGAGGAGAATATTCCTGTAAACTTCTATTCAATTGCTAATGAAGTGATCAACTCGGAAATTTCAGGATTCCTTGGTATTGATAAAATGTATTTAAAGGGGATCGAAGTAATGAATGGAAAGGAACTTGTAACCGCCGTTCAGAAAGATCGGTTTGGGTTAGGTTTCTGCAAACTGACCGACATTACCGGATCAGCCAACCAGGAAATGGTTGAAAATATAACTTTCTTTCCAATTGATAAAAATGAGAATGGAGAAATGGATTCATTCGAAAAAATTTATTACAATCTGAATGCTTTCACGAGAGGGGTGTGGATAGGGAAATATCCAAAAACATTAATCAGTGATGTGTATTCGGTTTCAAAGGGAATTCCTAAAAGTGAATCTGAACTGGCATTCCTGAGATGGATCCTTTCCGAAGGTCAGCAATCCCTAGTACAATATGGTTATTGTGATCTGACATACAGCGAAAGGCAATCGAAATTGAATATGTTAAACAATCAAATTATTTCAGTCGAAACATCTGACAATAGCAATGCTTATCAAATAATTGGGCTCGCATTATTAATTGTACTGCTGGTAATCGGGATAAGCGGATACTATACCATTAAGCACAGAAAGGATTCGAAAGGTTCTTTACTAAAGGAGTTTGCGGGTAATAAAACATCCTTCAATGAAAATTCAGTCAAAATTCACAATGGCCTGTATTTCGACAGGACCCACACCTGGGTTTTCATGGAAAAGAATGGAATTGTAAAAATAGGAATTGATGATTTCCTGCAACATGTAACGGGGATATTTACACGGATAAAGTTGAAAAATCCTGGCGAGAGGATTAAAAAAAATGAACCGGTATTATCGCTGATCCAGGAAGGTAAACAATTGAACATTTATGCCCCGATTTCAGGAACAATTAAAGAAATTAATGAATTGCTTATTACAAATCCTTCATTAATAAATTCATCACCTTATTCCGATGGATGGATCTATATGATAGAGGCATCCAACTGGTCGCGTGAAATACAATTCTTAAAAATGGCCGGGTCGTACAGGGATTGGTTAAAAAGTGAATTTGCCCTGTTAAAGGATTTCATAGCTTCTTCAGTTAATACGCAATCATTGGGCTATGCGCATGTTGTCTATCAGGATGGAGGAGAAATTGAAGATCATATACTCAGAGATCTTGGGCCTGAAGCCTGGGAAGATTTTCAAAAAAAATTTATTGATACATCAGCTTTACGCTGAAAATGTTAAACACTTTCTCTAACAATTAATTTAAGCAGTTATGAGGATAGACAGAAGAAATTTTTTCAGGGTACTTGGCGTAACGGGCGCTGCACTTACCATAGGAAAAGGTACAATTGCAACACCAAAAAATGAAAATGAAATTGAATTCAACGGAATTCTTTATGATTCAACGCGATGTGTTGGTTGTCAGACTTGCGAATACTCATGCGCTGAAGCCAATCAATTACCTGAACCTGTTGATGTGCCTGAAATAGGTGTCCTGCGTAAAACGGATGAATCAAGGCGTACCGTAATAAATGGCTATAACACTTCGAAGGGTGAAGTATATGTTAAACGCCAGTGTATGCACTGTAACATGCCGGCTTGTACCGCTGCCTGTCTGACGCAGGCAATGCATAAGGCCAAAGAAGGTCCGGTTATATGGAGAGGAGAAAAATGTATGGGATGCCGGTACTGTATGGTTTCCTGTCCTTTTGATGTTCCTAAATTTGAGTATCACAGCCCGAATCCTAAAATTACCAAATGCAATATGTGCTACGACCGGCAATTGGAGGGGAAATTGCCTGCCTGTGTTGAAAAGTGTGAAGCGGAAGCTCTTGTATTTGGTAAGCGAAGAGAACTTATCAAAGAGGCACGTAAAAGGATACAAGAAAATCCGGATCTTTACATAGATCATATATACGGCGAAGAGGAGGCCGGAGGAACAGGCTTTCTCTACCTTTCGCCTGTTCCATTTGAACAATTGGGCTTCAATACAAAAGTCCAGAAGACTTCTTACCCCGAATTATCCAAAGGATTTCTGTATAGTGTCCCGACAGTATTTGTTCTATGGCCGGCACTTTTGCTGGGCATTCAGGAAGCTACTAAAAATAATAAACCTAAAGTAGAAGAAAATGAGTAATATGGATAGCTTTACAATTGCAAAAGAACGGGAAGATAAAAACCTTTGGAGGTTTTTGCTAAGTGAAATGAAACCAAAAGGCAAAATATTCACTCCTTTCAACATTATTTCAGTACCCATCATGATTTTGGGCCTGGTATTGATTATAATCCGCTTCTGGAAAGGAATTGGATCTATTACAAATCTCACGCAGGAAGTACCCTGGGGATTATGGATAGGATTTGATGTGGTCACAGGAGTAGCATTTGCCGGAGGAGCGTACGTACTTACTTTTATGGTGTATATCCTGAATATGAAAAATTATCATTCCATCGTCAGGGTGACTGTCCTAAATGGATTTCTGGCGTATGTTTTTTATGCAGGAGCATTGCTTCTTGATTTAGGACGGCCATGGAATGTGATTAATCCAATTATCGGGAACAGCTTTGGTACCAGCTCGGTTTTATTTCTTGTTGCCTGGCATTTCCTGCTCTATATGATCGCACAATTGATTGAATTTTCACCTGCTATTGCTGAATGGCTTGGCGCCCGTCGCGCCCGTAAAATTCTTTCAAGTATGACTATTGCCGCCGTTATATTCGGTATCACATTATCCACACTTCATCAGTCGGGTTTGGGGGCGCTGTACCTGATGGCAAAGGACAAAATACATCCTCTCTGGTATTCTGAGTTCATACCAATATTGTTTTTCGTGTCCAGCATATTTGCCGGACTTTCAATGGTTATCTTTGAGGGATCCATCAGCCATAAAGTATTTTCCGATCAGATCAGTGAAAAAAATCACCAGGCACATACCAAAATTATTCACGGATTATCTAAAATTTGTGCCGGAGCAATGTTTGCTTACTTTTTTCTACAAGTACTCGTTTTCGTACATGGAAAGCATTGGACTATGCTGAACACAACGATGGGTTACTGGTATCTTACAGAGATGACCGGATTTGTAATTTGTCCGATGATGCTGTTCTTTTTCAGCTACAGGAAAAATAATATTCTACTGATCAAGGTAGCCTCAGTCATCACCATGGTTGGGATAATAATCAACAGGTTAAACGTGTCAGTTATCGGATTTAAATGGGATGCCGCTTCCCACTATTTCCCGACATGGATGGAAATTGTCGTAACCCTGGCGGTTATATTCACAGAAATCTGGATATTCAGGTGGGTGATTAATCGTATGCCAGTACTGCGTGATTCACCATCCTGGGTAAAAAATATAAAATAGATAAACTTTAGTCAGACATTAAAAATTATTTAAAATGGACGGTTATACATATTCTGACATTTTTGAGACAAAGGGAATAGAATATTTAATCATTATCGTGTTCCTGATCATCCTGATCCCATTCTGGATTGTCATTAATAAGCAGTCAAGTGTTGCGAAGCGAATACATAAAGCAATGGGTGTAATTACTGCTGGGTTATTGCGGATACCTCAGGGTTTGTTCTATAGTAAAAATCACACGTGGGCATTCATGGAAAAATCAGGGAATGCCAAAGTTGGACTTGATGATTTTCTTCTTCAGGTTGTTGGTAATGTAAATTTAAGCCAGCTCAAATCACCAGGCGAAAAGCTCAGAAAGGGAGAATTTTTCGCAGAAATTAATCAAAGCGAAAAGCGGCTCCGGATATTTTCACCTTTATCGGGTGAAATTGTCGCGACAAACCAATCATTAAGTGAGAGCCCCGGACTTATACATGAAGATCCATACGGAGAAGGATGGATTTATACCATTAAGCCGACTAACTGGATTGCCGAAACAAACAAGTACTATCTTGCTAATGAAGCAACATATTGGCTGACAAATGAGATTGACCGGTTTAAGGACTTTTTGGCTTTAGCCCTTGGTAAATATTCTTCTGAGCCGTCTATGGTCGTATATCAGGAAGGTGGTGAATTGAGAAAAAATATCCTGTCGGAATTAGATGATAAAATTTGGGCGGAATTCCAGGATACTTTTCTGAGTTAAATAAAAGAATTGTTTAAAATTGCTATAATTACACCGGTTTTTTTAGTATTTTGCAGCCAGATTAATCATTCAGTTTCTGTTAAAATGAATGATACTCAATAAACAAGGGTTATGGCTAATATTAAGTTTACCGGTCTGAAAAATAGCAAGGCGTTTAAATTTTATACAAAATATTTGAGGTTCAGGTCGTCAATATATGGCCGGGTCATTTACATAATTACCTTATTATCACTCTTTTTATTTTTATCTTTTGGATTAATTTTCAAATCAGTCTATGAAAAATATTTGAATACGGTTATCCGGCAGAATGGAAACAATATTGGTTCAATGGTTGAGGGTGCACTGTATTATTCCATGCTAAAAAATGACAAGAGTTCATTGCAAAGCACACTCGATATCATTAATACAATGCCGGGTATTGATGAGGTAAATATGTATAATAATACTGACAGCCTGGTTTATTCGACATTTGCACTAGATACCCTCCAACAAAGCAATCCTGATTGTAAAAGTTGTCATGAAGACATTAAATCAATGTTTCCTGACCGGGATAAATCGTACCGTATCATTGATGAAGTAAGTGCATGTAGCATGACACTGAGTGGTAACGGGCACAGGCAGTTATTGATCAGGTCACCAATTTACAATGAGAAATCCTGTTACCTCAGTTCCTGCCATGCTCATGAAGAGTCTGAAACAGTTCTTGGATCTCTGATCATTAAAGTTCCATTACATGACCTTGATATGTCTGTCAGCAAATCATCCAGAGATTTCTTCCTGCTGGCTGCATTTACAACACTTTTGCTTGTTTCATTTTTAATTATGTTTACCAGGAAAAAAATTAAAAATCCACTCAATGCCATAATCAATGCCAGCGAGTCTGTGGCAAAAGGTGATAAGAGTATGCGCCTGGAAATAAAACCAGACCTTCTTGATGACATGAGGATGGTATCAGTAGCTTTCAATAACATGCTCGATAATCTGAATTTGGCAAATAAGGAACTGGAGAACTGGTCGCACCAGCTTGAATATAAGGTGCAAAAAAAATCGGAAGAATTATCTGAAATGCAAAATGAGCTGATCCATGTGGAGAGAATTGCTTCGCTTGGAAAACTTTCCTCTTCGGTCGCACATGAAATTAACAATCCTTTATCAGGTGTTCTGACTTATACAAAGCTGGTTCAAAAAAATATAAACAAGTTGGATTTGGATCATAAGTCAAAAGAATCTATGTTAAAGTATTTGAAAGTAATTGAAGCAGAAACAAAACGGTGTGGTGATATAGTGAAGGGCTTACTCGATTTTTCCAGGAAGGACCAGGAGAACCTGGAAAACAAACAATTACATAAAATATTGAAAGATACTTATGATTTGATGGCACATCAGATGAAAATGGCGAACATAAACTTTTACACTGAATTTAAAGCCCCTTCCGATATAATCTATTGCAGTGAAAACCAGATCAAACAGGCTTGTGTAGCTATATTGGTAAATGCTTCGGAAGCAGTTACTGAAAATGGAGAAATCATTATAAAAACATCTAATCCCGACCCGGAGAATATCAGGTTCGAAATAACTGATAACGGTGTTGGCATCGCCGCAGAGGACCTTCCTCACATTTTTGAGCCGTTTTTCTCAGCAAAGCAGAAAGCAAGCGGAATTGGATTGGGACTGGCTATAGTTCATGGAATCGTCCAAAGCCATAAAGGAAAAATCGAGATAGAATCGGTGCCTGGAAGAGGAACTTCACTGTCAATCATTTTACCGTTAGCAAAGAATTAAGAAACAAATAATGACAAAAAAAATTTCACTGTTAATCGTTGACGACGAAGAATCGGTAAGAGATTCTTTGTATAATTGGTTCATCGAGGATGGCTACTATGTTGACTGTGCTCAAAATGCCAAGGAGGCATTGTCATTGCTCGAATCAAGAAACTATGATATCATCCTTGCCGATATTAAAATGCCAGGGATGGACGGACTGGAAATGCACAGGAGGATCAAATCGCTGAATAAGGATTCTATTGTTATTGTTATGACGGCGTTCGCTTCTGTTGAAACTGCAGTTCAGGCTTTAAAAGACGGAGCTTATGATTATGTGACAAAACCTTTTGACCCCGATGACCTGTCTCATTTAATCCGTAATGCAACAAGCCAGATTGCTTTGCAGGCCGAAAATCAAGCCCTGAAAGATAAGATCATTTCTCTCGAAAATATCGAAGATATTATCGGGAACAGTGATGCTATGATGAAGGTACTCAGGGATGTTGAAAGTGTTGCTCAATCTAATTCATCCGTGATCATAACTGGTGAAAGCGGTACCGGAAAAGAGCTTATCGCACGCGCGATTCATTCGAATTCTACACGTAAATATTTTCCGATGGTGAGCGTTCATTGCGGCGCTTTATCTGAAAGTTTACTTGAAAGCGAGCTTTTCGGGCACGAAAAAGGGGCATTTACCGGAGCTATGTTTAACCGGAAAGGCAGGTTTGAAATGGCCGATGGTGGTACCATATTCCTTGACGAAATAGCCACCATTTCGGGGAAAATGCAAATAGAATTATTGCGGGTGCTCGAATCAAAAACTTTTGTACGTGTCGGAGGCAATAAAGAAATTAAATCGGATTTCAGGGTATTATGTGCTACAAACAGGGATTTGAAAAAACTTGTGGAAAATGGTACTTTCCGTGAGGACCTCTATTATCGGTTAAATGTTGTAAACATAATGATACCGCCGTTACGGCAGAGACTTGAAGATATCCCAATGCTTGTTGACCATTTTATAAAAAAATATTGTACTTCGATGAGCCGGGACATCATCACCATTGACCAGTCTGTTCTAAAACGGCTCGAAGAGTACGATTTTCCGGGAAATGTGCGTGAGCTCGAAAACATGATTGAACGTGCTATTGTGATTGGAAACAGAAAGGAAATCACTCTTAAAGATTTACCACTAGGTAAGGGTACCGTAAGCAGCACATTTGAAAGCCTTGATGACCTTGAAAAGAAATATATCTTCGAAATCCTCACAAAGTATGATTGGAATATTTCCCGTTCGGCAAGAGCTTTGAAAGTGGACAGGGTCACCCTTTATAATAAAATCAAAAAATACGGCTTAAAATCTTCAAAATAAACCTGAACTTTTTTAAAGCTTAAAAGCGCATCAACAGGAATGCGTAGTTCATGTATCATTAATGTTATATTACGTTGAACAAGCAAAATATATTAGTAATTTCTTTCGGGTATTTCGATAATTATTTTCTCAAAAGAATAGCTGATGATATAATCCACGAATTTCGATTCCCGGTTGATATTGAGGAAAGTCATATTGACTTAAATGTTTATTATGATCCGACACGACGACAATATAATGGCAATAAACTATTAAAATTGCTGGATTCAGTTTCCAAACCTGAATCAATTAAGACTATCGGATTATTTGGGGTGGATTTATTTATTCCTATCCTTACCTATATATTCGGACAGGCAATTTTTAATGGCAGAACCGGCATTGCCTCTATTTACAGGCTCAAAAACGAACAATACGGACTGAAAAGGGATGATGACCTTCTGCTTAATCGTTTCAGTAAGGTTGTAATACATGAACTTGGACATACTTTTGGCCTGGTTCATTGCTATGTTCCCAGTTGCGTGATGAGATCAAGCACCTACATTGAAGATATTGATCAGAAAAAAGTTTTCCTTTGCAATAAATGCCGGATACATGTGGAATCCACTTCCAACATTTATTAACAAGGATTTAGTGTTATTTTATAATCAGAAAATGCAATACAACCGGTATTCGATTAATCTAATGGTATTAAATCTTTATTCGCAGTAAGCCATTCCCTGAAGGAGCGAACTGTTGGATTCAGCAATCGGGTTAATTCAAGGTCTCTTGATTTGCAGTATTCCTGCTCGAAATCACGTTTAAACTGGAACATATTTCCCATATCTTCGGCACCTGGAAATCCAAAACTTCGATAAACTTCCGGCTCAATTGAATTGTAAATCACTTCCTTATTTAGAACCTGGCTAAAGGTTTCAGCAATCTCTTTTATTGTTAAATGTTCACCGGCAATACCAATGGTTTTTCCAATGTATTTTTGATCCGCCTTAAAAATTCCAAGGGCACATTTACCAATATCAGATGCTACTATTCCGGGAAGTTTTTTGTCGCCCATTGGTATAGTAATTGACAATTTGCCATCCTTTCCTTTCTTTGGTCCCGATCCGAAATATATGAAATTGTCCCAATAAAAAGCAGTGTTAAGAAAGGTAACAGGTAATCCAAGGTCAGTAAAAAAATGATTGGCTTCACCTTTTGCATCAAAATGAGGAACTTTGTATTTGCCCAGCAATGTTGGCATACGATTATCAGTAAGTGGAATCCATTGCCGGGTATCGTCGAGAGTGGACCAAATGATATGTTTTATTCCTGCATGTTTAGCAGCCTCAGCTAACGTTCTGGCATTTTCTTTTTCCTTTTCGGGAGAAAAATGGTTCCAGAAAAAAGTTACGCAATAAGCTCCATACACTCCATGAAAAGCTTTTTTGAGGCTTTCAATATCGTCTAAATCGGCAGCAACTACTTCGGCGCCCTGCTTTAATAGTTCCTTTGCTTTATCCGAGTTAATATTGCGGGTAATTGCACGAACGTTAAATTCATGGGAATCATCATTCAATATTGCCCGTACTAGTCCACCACCCTGAGCACCCGTAGCACCGACAACAACAATCGTTTTTTTTGTATCCATCAGGTTAATATTTTATAAACTTTTAAATTAGAGTTTTTGTAAAGAAGCAATATAACAGAATCCATCGGAAAATTGTTCATACAATTTAACAATCTTGTTTTAAAATTTCGGAAGATATTCACTACCTTTGACCTCCATATTGGATTTTAAATGTTCGCAACCAGATGAAAACAAAATATTTTACCCTGCTTCTTTTTGTTTTAGTTGTTTCATGCCGCAAGGACTTTAATCCATCCGATGTTATTACTCCTGGACCGCCGGATGGTCCCTTTGCAGGTGTCCCAAATACAAAAGATATCATCATGTATGAGATCAATGAGAGAGCCTTCAGCCAATCGGGCGATTTTGAAGGCATCACTCAACGAATAGATTCCATCAAAGCGCTTTCTGTTAATGTAATATGGCTAATGCCGATCCATCCTATAGGCGAAATCAACACCGTTAATTCTCCATATTGTGTGAAAGATTATCTCGCAATTAATCCTGAATATGGGAACCTGGATGACTTGAAAAATCTGGTGAAAGAAGCGCATAAGCGCGATATTGCGGTTATCATGGATTGGGTAGCCAATCATACGGCATGGGATAATCCGTGGATCACAAATACTTCCTGGTACACACAGGTAAACGGCGAGATCGTTCATCCCCCGGGAACCAATTGGCAGGATGTCGCTGATTTAAATTTTAGCAATGCTGAAATGAGGCTGGCAATGATATCAGCTATGAGATACTGGATCAACGATGTTTTGATTGATGGCTTTCGTTGTGATGCAGCGGATATGGTCCCATTCAGTTTCTGGAAACAAGCCATTGATTCACTCGAAGCGATACCTGATAGAAAACTCATTTTGGTTGCTGAAGGTGCGCGTGCCGATCATTTTACAGCGGGTTTTCAATTGAATTATGCCTGGGATTTTTACAATCAATTAAAAAATGTCTTTGATGGACAGGGTGCCGGCGGACTGTTTATAACTCATAACACTGAATATAATGGAATTCCTGCCGGAAAGCATAAATTGCGCTTCACTACCAACCATGATGAGTCTGCCTGGGATGCAACACCTATAACATTATTCAACGGTGAAAATGGTGCCATAGCGGCCTCGGTTATTGCAATTAACCTGGGCGGAATACCTTTGATCTATTCCAGTCAGGAAGTAGGCAGGGTTAATACATTACCATTCTTTTCCAATTCACCTATTGACTGGACTCTTCATCCGGGCATGTTGAGCACCTACAAACAATTGCTTGCTTATCACAGCCAATCGGAAACAGTGAAAACAGGAAACCTGACAACCTATCCGAATGACCAAATAGCAGTATTTATAAAAAGTTCAGCAGAAGAGGATGTCTTATTTTTGGTAAATGTTCGCAATGTTGTTGTTAACTATTCTCCTCCTGCAGATATTCAAAACAAATTGTGGGTGGATGTTTTTTCAAACGAACCAGTTTCCTTAGCAGGGGAATATACATTTGATCCGTATTCTTATCTGATCCTGAAAAACCAGTAAGCCACTTTCACTAATTTTATATTAGTCCCACTTTTGGATTTCAATGATATTACCATCAGGATCAGAAATGTAAATGAAAGTAAGCTGTCCGACACCTTCTACCTTATGGTTTGTTATTTCTCCTATTTTAGAACCGCCTTCCTTTAATGCTTTGTTTACCATGTTCTCAACATTATCAACCCGGAAAGCTATATGTCCAAAACCCGGCCGGTTAGCGGCAGGTTTATCTGACCCTGATATTTCAGTGTAGCTGAAAATTTCCAGGGTTGGCCCGTTTTCATTATGACCGGGTAGCCTCAGGTGTATCCCCTTTAAATGTGCATTTTTAAGTCCGGTGCCTTTATCTAACCATTCTCCCGTCAGGTCTCTGGCAGGCGGAACAGGGGTACAATCAAAAACCCGCTCATAAAAACCGGCAAGTTTCTTCCAGTCCTTAGAAATAATATTGGTGTGAACGTATCGGATACTCATGAACAGTTCTGAGCATTAATGAAATATAAAATAATGATGTACACTTATAAATAAAAAGTTAATAGTTCGAAGATTTGATAATATATAGTTGCCTTAAACACAGCCGTATTTTATAATATTCAGGCTTGTTCATTTTCAAGTTCGTTCAATTCGCCTTCCTCAATGGCTTCTTTCAAACAAAAAAACCTTTCGAAATTCCGAAATCTTAGCTTCCATCGAATATCTTTATTTGTTATGTTGTAAAATTAAAATATTTGGCCAGGTATTCCTGATGGGTTGTTTTATAAAGGTAACAGATTCCTTTTTATCAAACTCAATTAATACCAAACAATATCAATTTATACATCAGTTTCAACAAATTTCAATTAATTTCCACATATTTCAATATACCCACCATCAGCCCAATAGGTTCAGCATTATCTACTTCTCACATATTTCTTTAAGTTTAGCCAGCCCCTGTCCGAATTCGGCATCCATTGATTTTTCAAAATTCATGAATAGCTTCATGAGGTTCATTGGGTAAAGCATTTTACTCTTAAATCCCCATGTAACAATTGTTTCGTTACCGTCAGGAGATAATTTAAGATAAGCATCTGCCTTGCTTTTGAAAGGTTTGATGAAATCGAGCTTTGTTTCAACAAGGTTGGGCTTTACAAGATTGGCTATAGTTTGACTGCCTTCCCCAACATTTTTCACTTTGCTTACCCAGGACTGTTTTGCACCTATGGTACCGTCAGTTCCAGTAAGGACAGTTTTCATTTCGGGATCTTTTGAACTCCAGGGACTCCAGCGATCCATGGCGGACAATTTATTAATATGAGGCCAGATCTTTTCACTGTCAGCCTGAATAGTAATGGACTTTTCATAGCTCATGTCCTTTGAAATAATCAGTCCTGCAATAAGGATGAGCAGGACAAGTCCTAAAATCACATATAAAATAACCATTGGCGTAAGTATTAATTAATTTATACTACAAAACAATTCATATATATTATGGTTTAACACCAGCATTACTAAATATTACCGGCTTCAATTTTCTAAGCCAATACAAAGTTAAACTTATCCAGAGATATATAAAAAAATATCGAAATCAATTCCTGCTTTTATTTTCACCGACTGTCATTTGGGTCTGTAACCTCATTTAACAGTGATGTGAAAGCATTTCTCCCTGTACTCAGTTACTACAAGGCATTGTCCTTCCTTTCTCAGTTCCCCAATGGTTTCAGAAAGAAGTTTTATAACATTTGCATCCTCCACTGACCTCCTTATCCATGGAAGAGGCTTTCTGATAACATTCTTATATGCAATATCAAAGGTAGTACCGTACAGGTGAGCTGAATTTTGTGCAGCATTTGAATTTGATTTGCCCAGATTTTTCTGACTTTCCTGTGTGCGGAGCAGTGAACTGACTCTGAAATAATATCTTCCCTTGCCTTTTTCGATCAGTTTTTTATAAAACCGTTTACCAATTTCATCCAGGAGTTTTTTTGCTTTTGGTGTGAGATATGGATGCGAATGCCCAAGCTTATTCACAATATAATATTTGTTGTTAGCCACTTTAACCAGTTTACCGCTCTCAATCAATGCATCCTTGCCTTGTCTGTATGCTTTGTCGGATTTAAAAGGTTTTATACCGTGGTTTTTTGCAAATCGTAAATGTTCCTGGTTCAAATCTTTATACTTGTCAACCCTGACCGTCCCAACAGATTCAGGATTAAAAAAATTGCCAAGGGACTTTGAAACCGGCTTGATAAAAAGAATGAGTGAAAGAATCAAAAGGACAATGAAAGTTGTGATGAAGATTTTAGTATAATTTAGCTTTTTCTTTTTTTTAACCTTTTTAGTATTCATACAACTATAATCCTGCCTATTATTACAATGGATAATAAATTTCCGATCCGATAATGTCCGACAATTTAACCAGATTGTCCTCTGAATTGTTGCAGGTCGTAAAATTAACAAATTATATTTGTGTACGGAATCCTGGAAAAGGATTAATAATGACGGGCGGATATCATCAAATTCATCCGCATCAATGGCACGCGGAAGAATGCAATTAGCTCAAATGTGCAAGAAAAGAAAAATCAGAGGATTGTTTTTATTAGGAAATATTCAAACCTGAAAATGGTCAGATGAAGACAAATGGGCAATATCACTATACTGCCAAGCGTTGCTGGATGTCTGAGTGAATTGGGCGGATTGCAGAAATCTGCCGGAGCAAAGATTCATGGTTAAATCCGGTCACCAGGTCGTTGATTACATCCGATACATGATTGATCTCAGAAGCCCTATAAGCGTTAGATCCGGCAAATGCAAAGCCTTCATCCATATTGCCCCTTGCCGAGCTAAACAGCGCCTTTGCAATACAAAATGGTGCTCTTCTGTAATCGCAGGAGGAAAGGCATTTCCACGGGCATTTGAATGGTTTGGCTTCACCGTTCATGATCTGTTGTACGAATTGGTTTTTTACCACTCTTCCTGGCAGACCAACAGGGCTGTTGATGATAACTATATCCTCTTTATCGGCATTAAGATAACTTTCTTTATATTGTCGTGAAGCATCACATTCATGCGTAGTTACAAAGCGAGTTCCTATTTTGACTGCATTAGCGCCTGCCTGCATGATGTCGTAAATGTCCTTTCCGGTATAAAGTCCGCCTCCTGCAATTACCGGGATGGTTCTGCCATATTTTATTGTAAAAGGACGAATGGCCATTACCGTTTGTTCAACAAGTTCCTTAAGCGGAACCATATTACTGTCAAGATTTTCCCTTTTAAAGCCCAGGTGGCCACCCGCCATGGGGCCTTCGACCACTACGGCATCAGGTACAAAATTATATTTCGATTCCCAGTGACGAAAGATGAGGCTGGCTGCTTTTGCTGATGATACCTTAGGTACAAGTTTGGTATGATGTCCGTTTAGGCTGGCTTCAGAAATAATGAAAGGAATTTTTAATGGCAATCCGGCACCCATGAAAATGACATCAATTTTTTCTTCAATTGCAACCTTTATCAGTTCCTCATGATCGGTAAGTGCCATCATTATATTGACACCCAAAATGCCATTAGTCATGCTTTTTGCTTTCCTGATCTCTTTTTGCAGGGCGCGTTTATTGGCAGCGTGAAAGTTCTTCATATAGTCCGGTTCGGTCATACCTATGCCGGCTGCTGAAATTACGCCAATCCCTCCTTCATTTGCAACTGCTGATGCCAGGCCTGATAAAGAAACAGCAACCCCCATTCCACCCTGAACAATGGGCAGCTTTACAGTAAGGTCGCCTATATTTAATGCTTGCATTTTACTTTTTTATTATCTGTCTTTTATCCCGGGCGTGAAGTTAAATTGTAGAACCCATATCGTCCTTGAGTGTATATAAAACAGAATAGAAATATATAAATTTCTATTTCAACGGCAATATTAACATTGAGGTTCTCAGTATAAAAAAAATAGGGCTGAAAAGGGATATAATAGTTATAAAGTGAATTTTTAGGGGTGAAAAATGCTAATACGGGTGCTGAAAATTATATTTCGGGGTGAACATCAGATCATTTCATTCAATTTGTCAGCATAATTTTTTGATACCGGAACCGGGAAATCAACACTTTCGAAAAAGAGGCGATAACCCTGGGAACTCCCTTCAATCTTATCAATATGGTTGATGTTTGCCAGATACGACCGGTGACATTTGAAAATAAACTTGTCTTCCTTTAAAATCTCTTCGGCCTTAGTAAGACTGCACCTGACCAATTGGCTCCTGACAGCATGTCCCTCTTTCCAGAACACCTCGATATAATTGTTTGCGGAGCGGACAAACAAAATGAGGCTGACCTTAATTGAAAGATTATCTTTTTGATAGTCTGAAATAAAATGTACCAGCTTTTCGGGTAATGATTTGTGTTCTTTAAGCTTGATATTCAGTTCTCTCGCCGAATTAAGATATGATCGTAATAAACGATTACGGTTTAAAACAATTAAAACTGATATAGGAACAGTGGCAATCAAAACCATTGTAATTATCATTTCGAATCCGAATACCATAATTCCCAGTGCCTTGTAATAAAGAAAGTACCCGACACAAACCGTAAAGAGTATCCAGATATCCCATAATATTTCTTTTTTTACGTTCCAGGAATTTCCGCTCAATATTTTCGGGAACAGACTGGGGAGGATAAGCAGGTTAAGGCTTAATGACAGAAATGTAATCACTCCCAATCCTATGACAAGAAAATATTTATCCCTGGTTGCCAGTTCGTTGATTTGAAGCGGCTGGAAGAGAAACAGAAATACAAAAACACCCACACTGATGAAAAAAATGATTTTTGTGTTGTGTTTCAAATCATTATTGAACGGATATGGTTTGTTCAGAAATTCAAGCATAATATGGAAAAATCAACAAATAAAATTTTAGCTAAAATTACAAAAGTCTTTTAGAAATTTAATTAAAGAGTTAAAAAACTTACAGAAGTTATTTTTTAACCCTGATAATACTGCTCTTTTACACACGTACTGATTTGAAATTGTATTCCGTAAATAAAAAAAAATCCCCCGCTGTAGGCAGGGGTTAAAATTTTAAATGACTATATGACAATAAACTATGAAAGTTTAACATTTACCGCATTTAATCCTTTTTTTCCTTGCTCAAGCTCGAAGTTTACTTCGTCCTCCTCCCTGATCTGATCTACCAGACCGGAAACGTGTACAAAATATTCCTTGTCGCTAGAAGCGTCTTTAATAAATCCGAAACCTTTCGCTTCATTAAAGAATTTTACTGTTCCTTTATTCATATTATTTTATTTAATTTCGGCAAAGATACGGTTAAGATTTGGATAATGCGGGATTTATTTTTGGTAATTGGTTGAACTGGTTAAATCAGTTAATTGGGTTAATTGGATTAATTGGTGCCTGCTGCCTTCGCCTATGGCGGGACTAACTGGCTTGTGGAACTGGTAAATTTGTTGACACTCGAAACACAAAACTCAGAACTATATGTCAGAATTCTATATGATATCCCAAAGATATTGTAACAGCCGAGGGTTCGGATTTGATCTCTACGTTAGGATCATTTCTTACTCTACTCATGTCATTTTCAAATTCATCAGTGTACAAAGGTAAATTCACGTCAATATCGAAACCGTGTTTTTTCATACGTCCGAATCTGAATTCCATTCCCGGTCCTAAAGAAAATCCCTGATATAGCTTGTTATAAATATCGTAATCCATAATATAAATCGAAGCATTGATACCGTACATTCCCTTGAAGTAAGGCCGGAATCCCTTTTTTGAGGTTTTTGGAATAATATAGCCTTTGACGCCTAATTCCCAGCCCAATCCGTCAAATTGAAGTCCGGCACAAGCGAAAACTCCAAGGTATTTGACCGGCGAGAAAGTCAATTTAACTCCGAGGATTCCGCCATAATCCATACCCAAACCGATTCCGAGGTCATTGGTATGAGGAAATTCATATTTTTTTACTATGGAATCAGGTAATGTTTCCTTTCTGATTACAGGCTCTCCGAGAACTTTTAAAGAGAAGCCCTCACCTAAAACTACTTCATCCGCATACGTATCCCAGATGATGGTTTTTTTCCTGCCGGCAACCACTCCTTTTTTTACGTCACCGAAAACTGTGACAGGTATGATTTTTTCTCCTGAGGCCGTTGTTACTTCGAGCCAGATTTCAAAAACTTCATCAGGATTGGATTTGATGATGTCGTATGACACCAAAAGATTGGACCCTTCGAACCTGTATTCCACATTCCTGATATTCTCGGTTGACTGGGATATTGAGTTATTGGAAAAGATAGAAAATAATAATGTTAAAAGGATGGCTGTGATTAAGAATCCCGGATATTTCATAGAATCATATTTTTTTTTACCTGTTTGTTTTTGACCGTACCTGTCAGGTTTTTTCCAACCTGACATATAATTCCCAAATCTTATTTATATCTTTATTGTACAGCATAAGGTTGTTGTTTGAAATACTTGGTTAAAATACTAAACATTAGTCTATTAACTCAACTCTTATGCTGCTTTTTTTAACAATTTTTGTTCATAACTCTCGCTTTTAGCTTGTGCGAAACTTGAGTAATTAACTGTATCATAAAGCCATGATTCACCGGCCGGAGTTAACGCATTAATGACGAATGATCCGGGGTTGGTGAAAAAATATGTTCCGTTTAGGTCATTACTCATGTTTCTTAGCAGGAACTGAGGCTGATTTCGGAGAACAATTTCAGGATTACCAGGAACATCTTTCACAATCCGGTTAAAATAAAAAACAGAATCCTCTCCGCCAAGAAATGCCGAATCCACCCAAATCGTATTACTGATGTAAGCCGAATCGGAATATTGAAAATTTATCTTTTCATTGACCAGGACAGGGTTCCAGAATTGGGCATAAAGCAAATTAATTTGTAAGGCGAGGACTAAAAAAATCGATTTTCTCATGGTGTTTTGTTTTTAATTATGAAGCTAAAATACAATTTTATTCATTGCTTCCAGCGATCAGACCAATATTTTATTCACATCATGAAATTTAAAATCTCCGGTTTTAAAAGTGCCCGGGAAACTGAAAATTTTTAAAATAGAATTTGTCAAGGAGGGCTATATTTGCAATTTTATCATAAATGAAGATAAAATTTCAATAAATTCGAATGAAAAAAAACCGGATTTCCATCTCATTTTTCCTGACCCTGTTTTTAAGTATTGCCTTTATAACAATTTTCTATGGTAAAATTCTCCTGTCACCGAATGATTACATGTTCAGCAACTGGGGCGACGGAATAAAGAATTATTATACTTATGCTTATCATATCCGTCATGATACCTCCTGTATCAATTTCCAGGGCATGAACTATCCCTACGGTGAACATATCCTGTACACCGACAACCATCCTATTTTTTCAGGTATTTTGAAAGTAACGGGCAGCATGTTCCCATCGGTAAATAACCACTGTATAGGAATTCTCAATTTAATTATAATCCTTTCCTTTGTCCTGTCCGCATTGACAGCCCGGCTCATTTTAACTGCTCTTAAAGTTACTCCATTCATTGCAGCCATATCCTCCCTGGGAATGATGGCGCTTTGTCCACAGGTGTTCAGGATGGGAGGCCACCTGGCTTTGTCATACGGGTTCTTTGTCCCGCTAACGATTTATCTCACTTTAAAAGGGCTGATCCGGGATTCGGGCCCCTTGTGGCGATGGCTCCTGTTCGTCAATATTATGTTTTGGTTTTATGTGCATGCTTATTTAGGCATGATGGGGATTTCCTTTGTTTTGTCCTGCTGGATTTTCACTTATTTATTCCGGTTCAGGTACGTAAAAAAAGAAATGAAATTCTATGCGTGCCTGTTTCTGTGGGTTGCCATACCCGTCATTGTTTTTGTTCTGTTTCTCCGGCTCACGGATATCCACACCGGCCGGACGCAAAATCCTCTTGGATTTTTTCTGAGTAATTCCGAACCGGATGATATTTTAGTTCCGACAGGGCCACCACTCCGGCCATTGATCGACATCATTGTTAAGGTACATCAGAACTGGGAAGCCTGGTCATACATCGGACTGACAAGTATAATTGTCCTGGCTGTCGTCATTATAAATTTGATGCTAAACTTTATCAGAAAACGAAAAATCGGGATCAATGAAAAATGGTTGCCGGGTTCGGAAATTAGGATACTTCTTTGGTCGAGCTTGTTTCTGATGGTTTTTGCGTTCGGATTCCCTTTTAAATCCTGGCCCGGTCTCCTTGAACTCGTCCCGGTTATTAAAAACTTCAGAGCAACCGGCCGTTTCAATTGGTTTTTCTTTTTTATTGTAAACATAATGACAGCGATGATACTTGATCAGTGGCTGAAAAATTCACGGGATTCAAAAGGACGAATCATTATTATAGTTGCAATATTGGTCGCCCTGCTTTTTACATTCGGTGAAGGATTAGCTTACCACAAATCGAATGCTAAGGAAATAATCCGGTGCAAAAACCTTTTTTTGCGGGAAAACATTGGCATTGAAATGGAAACTGTTCTGAAAAATGTTAATCCGGGAAATTACCAGGCTATTATACCCTTGCCTTTTTATTATATCGGATCTGAGAATTTCTCTATCGAACCGATAGATGCTTCCGTCAGGAATTCACTTGTTTTTTCATACCATACAGGAATTCCTGTTGCAGGTGCACGACTTACCCGGACTGCCATCAGCGAAAGCAGGAATATCATTCAGATAATTTCTCCAGATTATTATAACAAGATGATCAAAAATGACATTAAGTCAAATAAGCCATTTTTAATTCTAAGAACTAAGGAGGAGCTATCAGCTTATGAGGAAAAGCTTTTATCAAAAGGCCGCTTCCTTAATGGCGACGGGTCACTTGGCTTGTTTGAACTTCCGGTGAATGATTTGTTCCAAAGCAGCGCTGCATCCGAATTTATAAAATTTGAATCCATCCGGAATTCCCTCTTTACAAAACATGGATTTCTTTTATCTGACAGCACTGGATTCATCACTTTCAATGATTACGAAGACCGGCAGTCGGACATGAAATTTAGCGGAAACGGCGCCGTATCTGGAAATAAAAAAGAAACCACCTTACTTACCGGTTTCGATGCTGGAACTTTCGAAACAGGCACTGAATATTCAGCAAGTATGTGGATGTTCAATGGAAAGCAGGATGCGCTGAACGACTGGTTCAGGCTTATTGTGGAAGAATTTGGAGCTGTGAACAACCAGTACTTTGTAACCTTTGTACTCCCCGAACAAAGCGAATCAATAGACGGTAACTGGTCGCTGGTGGAAATAGATTTCCGGGTTCAGAATTCGAAAAATTATCTGGCGATCAAGCTAAAGGGAAAAGAAACCGACCATGCTGTTTTTCATCTCGACGACCTTCTTGTTCGGAAAAAAAGCACTGATGTTTACCGGATAGAGGCTAAAGCCGGATTGGAGAAAACAAGGCTTTTTAAAAACAATCACAGGATTTCGGATTAAAACCACTTCCTTTTCCGCATAAATAAATACATCACAATTCCGCCGGCAAGCATGAACAGCATAAGTACCGGATAACTCCATTTCCAGTCGAGTTCCGGCATATACCGGAAGTTCATTCCATAAACTCCAACAATAAATGTTAAGGGGATAAAAATAGTAGCGATCACTGTTAAGGTTTTCATAACCTGGTTCATCTGGTTACTAATACGGATCATATAAAACTCCATCATAGAAGTAAGCGATTCGCGCTGTGAGTTAATGCTGTCAACAATTTGTTTGAGATGGTCATTGATGTCATTGAAATAATTCAGGAATTCGTTTCTTATAAATTCCGAATCGGCGGACAAAAACAACTTGAATCCTTCTGCGATAGGATATACCTCCTTCTTAATCCGGTTTAGTTCTTTTTTTTGCATAATGATCCGGTTTACAGTAGCTTCACCGGGTTTTTCGAAAAGTTCTATTTCGATTTCTGCAATCTGTTTGTCGAGTATTTCTTCGGCAAAAAAGTACTGGTCAACGATTGCATCAGTAAGCAGGATAAACAGGTAATCGGCAGTACGGCCACGGGCTTTTCCTTTTCCTGCTTCGAGTCTTTCCCGGATGGGTTCGAAGGGGTCACCTTTATGTTCCTGGAAAGTCATGAGCAAATTAGTCCCAAGCACCAGGCTGATCTGTTCGAAATGAAGGTCATTTTCACCATTCACCGGCTTGAGTGTTTTTAAAGTTAGGAACAGGTAATCGTCATATTCTTCGATCTTGGGCTGATGCCCCACATCGAGTATATCTTCGAGCAGGAGGTGGTGAATGTTCAGCATTTTCCCGGCTTCTTCAATCAATTTAATATTGTGAAGGGAGTCGAAATTGATCCAGTTGACGGCATCTTTCGCAACATGCGAAACGATTTCATTAAGGTCGGTTGAAATAATTTTCTTAAAAGTTTCTTCATTGTAAGTAATGAGGGTAATTTCAGTGTCGCCTTCTTTTGGGGCTCCGGTGTAAATCAAAGTACCCGGCGGCAGCCCGATTTTTTTGGAGGTTCGCTTATGATTGTTTTTCTTCATTGTTTCTATTTTGTTTTAATGGGGCGCATTCATCCGATGACCTAGAATTATCGGATGAATTGTTTTTTTAAAAACGGGGCAAGTTCTTCTTTTGTGAGGGTTAGTTTAACAGGCCCGTCTGAATAGGGAAGGATTTCATATTCATTATAAACCAGCATCATCCCTTCACCGGTAAATCCTATATTTTCAGGCATAACAAACTGGTCCACAAGGGTAAATTCAGACCAACTGTCATAAGGACTCATTTTTAATTCCGACCTGAGCTTGTTTTCAACAATTTTATTAAATTCCTTTTTATTCCGGATCAGATCGGTTAACTTCAATTCTTCACCGGTGTTCGGATTGATGTTTATAAATTCTTCGTAATTCATGGCATGCACGCCACCGGCATAGATATTTGAAATAAGGAGGACTGAAATGGCATCCCTGCCTTTAAAAGTGATCTCTGTTTGAGAGTGTTGCTGGTATCCGCCTGAAGATGCATCAGGAAATTCTTTTTGAAATGCTTCGAAATCTTTCAGTAATCGCTCAATGTATTCTTCTTTGGTCCTGATTTCGTTTTCGCTGCCCATTTTGGAAAATATCCTCTGTTCGATCAGCATATTATATGGTCGTGCAGCGCTATAACCTTCCTTTATCACGTGATATTTCAGGTGAATATCAAGGCAACTTCCCTGCTCACAATCTCCTTCGGTTTTATTAAATTCCCTGGTTTCGAATTCAGGATAATCACTTTTGTTACACGAAACGAAAAATATGATTGCTAAGACAAACAGCCCTGTTTTTTTATAATAATTTATCATGTCCGTATGATTTTCGGGAAGTAAATTTACTACTTTGAAATCATTCAGCAGCATAAATGGTCAGAGAAATTCTGTAATCGTTTGGTTGCGATTCCGTTCCTTCAACAGCAAGGAGCGCGGAATAAGCCTTGTTGTCTACCTCACCGGAGAATAGGGACGATTTATTCTTTGAAGCCTTGTTTTTAATTATTTTCAATCCAATAATGTCGGGGATGCAATCATCCATTCTGGTAGTGTAGGCTTTAAGGCGGGCATTGATTTCTTTTTTTGTGCCCTTTTCTTCAACATGGCCTGAAAACTGCCATTTACCAGCTATTTCACTTATTCCGGAGGAATTAATCCCAGGAACATTTATGCTGCAGCTAAAATTACCCTGACCCTGATGATCTCCTCTTACCGACCTAAAATCGCCCTCTCCGGCCGCCTCTAAAATTCTGATCAACTGATTGCAAAATTCGTCACCCGTGGGTTGAAAATTTGTAAATTCGGCTGTCCAGTTCAGCAAAGGAGCGTCTTTATCAGAAGGTATAGAAAAGGTAACAGCCTGGGTTATTGAATCAGGCCAGAGATAAACCGTTGATCCGGGCAAATTCCTGCTAATTGTAAGTCCGTCGGCCGGATCAAGTGTAAATCCATAAAATTTCATCCTGCGGTCGTCAGTATTTTTCAGCAGGTAAGAATAGGTAATCCGGTTACCGGCCGTTATTGACTTCCAGAAAAACATATAATTTTTACCATTTTCCGGAAATTTGTTAAATCCTACCGATGGCTCAAGGATTTTGGCCTGCCAGGTAATTTCAGGTGAATCACCCGTAATTTTTAATTTGCAAATCTTGTTCGACCTGTGAGGCTCAAGTATGACTATATCCTCCGGCAACGCTTTTACTGCCACATCTTTATTAAATTCTACCTTAGAATTAAAATTAAAGAATAATAATTTTTTATCGCAGGTATTTTTCAGATAATAGGAAACTACTTTGTAGCCTGCTCCCACCTCGTCGGTTTCGATGGAGTATTCATATTCACGGCCCTGAACGGGCACAAATTCCTGGGACTTAATAATTGTGCCCGACCCGATGCAGGCTAAAAAAAGGAAAAACGATAACAGTTTCATAGCCAAAAATATTTAAATCATTAGTTTACAAATATACAAACCTAATCTTTGAGATTAAGAAATATTGATAATTTTGAAATTCTTTACAAATTGTTAATATTATTCCTTTCTTTTTTCAGGATTTTTTAACTTTTAATTTTTACATTTGCCTCCCTTTTGATTAATTTTACTGAACATTAATATGGCAAATCCGCTGGTATTTTCAGAATGCTGTCTATTAATGTCAATAAAATTAAGTGTTGCATACAAATCAATAATTTAAGACCATAATATTAATAACAATAAAAAATTACTTCTTATGAAAAAATCAATTTTACTTTTAATTGCAATGGTTGCAATAATCGTTGCACCTCTGAGCGGTATTCTGGCGCAGAATGCCTGGGTGAATGAGTTTCATTATGATAACACCGGAACTGATGCGAATGAATTTGTAGAGATCGTTATTGAAAATCCCGGCACATATTTGCTCAGTGATTTCAGGGTTGACCTTTATAATTTTACGGGTGGTGTCACTTATGATAACAAAACCCTCGATTTGTTCATCGTCGGAAGCACCAGTGGTAATTTTACACTTTATTCATACACCTATCCGGCAAATGGCATCCAAAATGGTGCTCAGGATGGGATTGCACTGAGTTATCAGGGTACTGTGATTACAGGCCAGTTTTTAAGCTATGAGGGAGTACTGACTGCTACTACCGGCCCTGCTGCAGGTCTTACTTCAACTGATATAGGAGTGATGGAGCCAGGCAGTGATCCATTAGGCCTTTCATTGCAGCTTTCCGGTTCAGGAACCCAATATAGCCAGTTTACCTGGCAGACACCGGCCGCACATACCAAGGGTCTACTGAACAACAGCCAGTCTTTTGGAGGTGTTGTTGTTCCGGTGATGACCAATGCCTACACAATCAGCACAACTGCCCTGGATGTAGTTTACAATCTCGACATTACTTCTGTTGACCCGGGGGATTATACACTTAGCGGAACTGCTAACATTGCATTCTCCGGAGCCACAATCGACGGTACCGATGCAAGGATCGTACATTTTACCGGAGGATCGCCGGCTATGGCAAGCGATATCACGGTGGATAACATTGCCGATGATTTGAATGGCACTTCATACGATTTTTATGCCGGCATCATGCCGATTACTTATACAAATGCGACCAATCCGGCAGGAGTTATGGACTTGGTTCATACAGCAACTTTCAGGGGTATTATATCTGCCGATGATGCATTTAACAATGTCTGGATCAGCGATGCTGCCGGGGCTTATCACGGAGTGCTGATCTATAGTGCAACTTTTCAGGCTCTTGTTGCAGTCGGCGATGATGTACTCATCCAGGCTAAAAGAGAGGTCTTCAATAACCTCACTGAAATTACAAATCCCTTACTGATCAGCACCATTTCAACCGGAAATACACCTTATGGCCCGACAGTTATCAACGGTTCAGATATTGTCGAAACCAATCCTGTAAATACAAATCCCGCGGAATCATGGGAAGGTCAATTAGTAAAAATAAATGATTTCTATGTGGATTCCTATGTTGCTTTTGATTACAGATGCAGGTGGACATCAGGCGGAACCGATTATTATTTTCACATCGGTGACAATGTGGATTTTCAATTCCTGAATATAACACTTACGGTTGGCGCTACTTATGCCTCCATAACAGGGGTTATTGACTGGTATAATACCGGTATTTATTACCGTATCAATCCAAGATCACAGGCCGATGTTGTCGGGGCTTCGAATCCTCCGGTAAAACTTGCCATTACTTCGGTCAATTCAGGAATTGATCCTTATGAAACGATTCCGTTTTCAATCGCTGTCCAGGCTCAGGATGCTTTGAATAACCCTGCATTCGTTACTGCCGATGTCAACTTCACTTTTACAACCAATGGCGGAACTTCAGGATTGGTTGGTTTTGCTGCGGGAAGTACCCTTACCGGAACGATCTTAAATGGAACCAGCGACGTAATTGTTACCGGCGTTATAATGGAGCCATTCGGGACTAATGTTACCCTTACGGCAAACGATGATAATCCATTTGGCCTGGCTGACGGAGTAAGCGTTCCATTTGATGTTCTTGAATTCAATTTGCCAGCAATTGTTATCTGCGAAGTATTGCAGGATCCGGTTACTGTTCTGGACGGTGTCGGCGAATGGTTCGAAGTATATAACAATTCGGCTGTTGCTGTAGATATGGACGGCTGGACAATTAAAGATGACGGGACGAATACGCACACTATTGTTGGAACTCTTATTGTTCCTGCTTTCGGATATGCTGTGCTGGGTAATAATGCAGATCCGTTGACCAATGGCGGATATACATGTAATTATGTATTTCCGGTTGCTTTTGCCCTCGGAAATGCCGATGATGAATTGGTTTTGGTTATGCCCGACGGAGTGACCGAAGTTGACAGGATCATGTGGGATGGCGGAACTATTTGGCCGGATCCATCGGGAGCTTCAATGATATTTGCCGGATTACCGGGCGATGATAACAATGTCGGTACAAGCTGGACGGTATCTACCCTGAGAGAACCTTCTTTCACGGGTGCAACAGGCGATCTGGGTTCTCCGGGAACACTCGGAACGGGACAATTTACCGGAGCTGTCGGATTCGCGCTCGACCTCACATTATTCCTCGATGGCCCTTATGATGCAGCGACCAACACGATGACTGCTTTACTGGGAGCCAATATGCCACTCGGTCAGCCTTTTAATCCGGCTTTGCCTTACTATGGAAATCCTGCTCCAAAATGGTTGTATGCTGGAACAGAAACAGCCGGAGCAATACCAGCTACTGCTGTTGACTGGTTACTTTTAGATATCAGGGATGCTGCCGATGCAGTTTCAGCAACTAGTGCAACATCCGTTGCTAAAATGCCCGTTTTCCTTCTTTCAGATGGTTCTGTAGTTGATCTTGATGGGACTTCTTTACCAGCATTCACCAATTCAATTGCCAATGGTCTTTTTGTGGTTGTTTGGAGCAGGAATCATGTCGGCATCATGAATGCATTCGGGTTGACTGCTGCAGGAACCGTTACCTATGATTTCTCCACAGGATCGGCACAGGTTTATGGTGGCGCTGCGGGTTATAAGGAAGTTGAAACAGGCGTGTGGGGTATGGCCTCAGGCGATGTTAATGCAGATGGTGCAGTTACGGTTGCCGGTGATAAAACAGCCGGATGGAAAGTTGATGCAGGAAAAGCAGGTTATTTTGGTGGTGATCTTAATTTAAACATTCAGGTCACCAACAAGGATAAAAATGATTTCCTTTTACCGAATACAGTATATACTACACAGGTTCCCAATTAATAACACAGGTTTAATTAAAACAAAAAGAGGCTGTCTCAAAAGGGCAGCCTTTTTTAGTATCCTTAATGGGATACCTTATTCAAAGATTTAATAAGTAACCAGAAAGTTATATCAAAATGAAATTCTGTATTGCCCGAATGGATGTAAGGGAATTTTTTACTTCGGTATTAAACCGGAAATGATTCGTTCTTTGGCATAGCCGACATTCAGATGGTTTTAAACGCCATCATGGGACTGCTATACCTGTTTGTGATGAATATTAATGACCATGAAAAGATTTTTTGATGCTCAACATCTGAATTTGGCCATAGCCGGTTCTCTTTTAACCCAAAAAGCGGGTAAGAGAACAAAAGGACTCCCATAGTGCCGCAGTAAAGTCCAACCTGCCTGCACTTGTTAAGGCTGATGCATTGGCAGGCAGGCTCTGTTTTATCCTCCATCCCCTCTCCATTTTCTTATCTAACATTTCCACAGATTCAATTTACTTTCATTACTTTTGAACTTTCAGTTTGAGGGGACGGCGGATAAAACACTAAGAAGTTAACAAGTGTAAAAAGACAGACTACAAGACAGATACGATATTGACAAAATTAAAATAAGAAAGGATTTAGCTTTTTGACAGGACAGTGCAAATTTGATGGAAATTTATTTTGTTTTTTTCTTCCCCCCGCAAAAAAAGAAGAAAAAAACCCTACCCACATTGCAGCACATTTGCAAACCCGCACGAGCCGACGCTCAAACCAAAGATTTGCAAAAGAGCTGCAATTTTGCCGACACACACGAAGCTATTATGAAAGGTTTATCTGTATTTTTGCAGTATGTCAGATGTGCATGATAAAAAGACAAGAAGTTATAATATGAGTCAAATTAAGGGCAAGGATACTAAACCCGAAATATTGATTCGTAAGTTCTTGTTTTCAAAAGGATTCAGATACAGACTTTATGATAAGAAATTACCTGGAAAACCTGATATAGTATTGCCAAAATATAAAACAGTAATTTTTATTCATGGTTGTTTTTGGCATGGACATGAAAACTGTAAATATTTTGTAATACCAAAAACAAGGACAGACTGGTGGTTGAAAAAGATTGAAAGAAATAAACAGTTAGATTGTGATAACTTTCAGATTTTACAGGATTTAGGCTGGAAAGTTTTAACTATTTTTGAATGTGAATTGAAAAAAAATATTAGAGACAAAACGTTAAATGAACTCATCACTGAAATATATTGATTTATTTGCTGGAGCGGGTGGTCTTTCCGAGGGTTTTATAAGGGAAGGGTTTCAGGCTATTGCCCATGTTGAAATGGACAAGGATGCCTGTGACACACTAAAAACAAGACTTGCCTATCATTTCCTTGCTCAAAATAATAAATTAAGTATCTACAAGGCATATCTTAAAAATGAAATAACCCGTGAGGTTTTATGGGGAAATATACCGGAACCAATTATGGAATCTGTAATAAACGAAGAAATTACAGGAGAAACAATAAGCGGTATTTTTAACAATATTGATAAGAAGTCAGATGGCCATAAGGTCGATTTAATAATTGGAGGGCCACCGTGCCAGGCGTATTCACTTGTTGGGAGAAGCAGAGACCCTAATCGCATGAAGGAAGATAAAAGAATTTTTTTGTTTCGTTACTATGCTGAATTTCTGATAAAATACAAACCAAAGTATTTTGTTTTTGAAAACGTTTTGGGTTTATTAACAGCAGGAAACAAAAGATATCTGAATGAAATGATTCAACTTTTCGAATCAATTGGATATTCAGTTGCTGAACCAACCGTTTTGAATGCCGAAGATTACGGAGTATTGCAAAAGAGGAGAAGAGTAATTATAATAGGACAAAGGGGGAATAAAAAATTTAATTGAGGTGTTCATTTAGTTACTTATTTTAATCATCTGATAAGTAAGCGGTTTTGCCATCATCATTCTAAAAACTAATGAATGAAAAATGGTTTGCTTGAAAATGGAGCGATTGATCCGAAA
>Ga0172369_10001937_pt1 | contig 29144 bp, 19 predicted proteins | sample LakKiv25m_FD_114539 | JGI IMG/M metagenome (GOLD analysis project Ga0172369, IMG submission 114539) | Freshwater microbial communities from Kabuno Bay, South-Kivu, Congo - kab_022012_11.25m | ecosystem: Environmental > Aquatic > Freshwater > Lake | place: Democratic Republic of the Congo...
CCGCAAGGCCCCGTATCTGCGCGACCTCTACCCGCATCTCGATATTATGAACCAGGGCAAATTGATGGAGGCCATCGAGCGCGCGAAGATCGCCGTCTCCACCTCCGGCACCGGCTACGTCAGCACCGTGCTGGAAGCCACCATCGAGACCGACCTGGTGCGCAAGCCGGTGATGCACACGCTGGACGACGCCACGCTGCGCAAGGTGGTGGCCTACAAAGAGCCGCGCACCTATGAAGACCCCGGCTCGGTGGTGTCCCGCTGCCGCACGCTGGTGGAGCGGACGCTGCTGGAGATCGCCGACAACAATGCCGACCGCATCGCCGAAGCGCGCGCGAGCCTCGATCGCGTGATCCTGGTCGGCGGCCCGATGCGCATGCGCTGCCTGTACGACATGATGGCGGAAGTCTTCGCCGACCGCCCGCAGGTGCTGGAAGCTTTCGACCCGTTGAACACCTTCCCGATGGAGTGCGTCGCCCGCGGCGCGGCCATGTACCAGGGCGAGCGGGTGATGCTGCAGGTACCGCACACCATGAGCGTGTTCAGCTGGAGCAAAGGTGGCTCCTATACGCCGGTCATCCTGCGCAACACGCCCTTCGAAGGCGAAGCGGAATCGACCGTCGAGGTGGAAGTCGAAGAAGGCTCGAGCTGGCTGGATATCGTCACCGAGAAGGAAAACCTGCAGTTGCCGGATTATCCGGTGCGCGAACACCTGGTGCGCACCCCGCGCGGCGGCAAGCTGGAGGTGACCCTGCGCTGGGACGCCAGCGGCTGCCGCATCTCGCTCAACGGCGCCGGCATCACGCAGTTCGAAATCCCGTCGATCAGCGAGCAGACCACGCTGCGGGAAAATCTGGGACGGCAATTCGCCAACCTGCTGTATACCGCCCGCAATATGCGCCCGCAATTGGAAGATCCGCACATCAAGGCGAAAGTCGAGGATATGCTCTGGGAGAACGTGCGCACCCACGCGCCGGAAGACATCGCCATCTTTGCCGGTATGGAGCCACAGATGGCGCAGGACTCCTGGGTGATCAACGGCAAGCCGGTGCGCGAGATCATCCGCGAGGAAGCGGAAAAGACGCTGGCGGTGCCGGCGCCGGACCTGGAGAAGTGCGACGCCCTCGACCTGCAATATGCCTCGAACCTGCTGGACAGCGAGTTGAAGATGATGCTGGACAAGGGGTTCGTCGAAGGCGCGCGCGAAGCCATGAAGGTCCGCGGCCTCTCGGAGAAGGTTTTCAACGCCGTGCGGGTGATCCGCGGGCTCAACCAGGAGAAGACCACCGTCGTCGACCTGCAGAATATGGTCAAAACGCTGTTGCGCATCTCGGAGAACGCCGAGATCAGTAACCCGCTGATCGCCGAGTTGAAGCACCTGTCCGAAGAGCTGAGCCGGCATCCGTCCAACCGGGTGATGGTCGCCAACGTCGCCGTGCGCGCCGCCGCGCTGGCCGACGTGCTGCAGGACCTGGGCTACATCTCCCGTGACGCCATGCAGCGCGCGAAGTTCGTGGTCGCGAAAGTCCAGGTCGATTAGTAATTATCGTGGCGAGTGGCTGGTGTCATGATTGTGACCGGTTTACTACCAGGACACCGGCCACTTCTGTTTAGAGACTGGTTTTGCGAGTTCCATTTCGTGCTCGCTTCATAAACAAGATGATCGGAAATTTACTGGGAGAATAGGAGACTCGCTACCATTCAGAGAGTCTTTTTCTTTCTCCCCCAGTGTTGTCACGAAGGCTTATGAGGCCGTTTTTGGAGTGAGTCCGTCGCCGAGATCACGAACTGCTTCGCGAAGGCGGGCTAGAGTTCCTGGAAAACCTCCGACACAGCATCCTCCAGGGCCTCCAAGGTAAGTAGCTGCCCACCGGCACCCGGATTTGCATTTCGCGGGTGACAGTGGAGGCTAAGGCGGGATGAAGCTGGCGGCGCGTAGACAACATGAGTGAATTCTTTCTTGCTCACCGACCCATTTCCTGCTAAATCACCTCGTTATCTTTGCGTGCACCCATTGAGCATTCCCTGCTTCGGGTTGTATAATAGTACATACTTACTGACATTCTCAACCGCTGACGAGGATTCAGATAATCAGCTTGCTGTGAAGAGTCTGTTTTACTGGTTCCGGTTTGCTTGATATGGGTAGAGAATCGGCGTCGTGCCGATTCTCGTCTTTTGTGACAAGGAGTCTGCAGTGCGAGAGTTATTCGGCACGGACGGTATCCGCGGAGTAGCCAATAAAGACTTGACGGTGAACCTGTGCCTGCGCGTGGCGCGCGCGGCGGCGACAGTGTTGCGACGGCAGGGTGACGGGCGGCCGCGCGTGGTGATGGGGCGCGATACCCGTATCTCCGGCGACATGATCGAAGCGGCAATGATCGCTGGCTTCTGCTCGGCCGGGGCGGACGTGATCCCGGTGGGTGTGCTGCCCACCGCCGGCGTCGCCTATCTGGCGCGCGTGCTGGACGTAGATATGGGCGCTGTCATCTCCGCCTCGCACAACCCCTACGAATTCAACGGCATCAAGTTTTTCTCGCACCAGGGTTTCAAATTGCCCGATACGGTAGAGCAGGAGATCGAGGCGCGGGTGAATTCTACCCAGCACCTGGATCATCCCATCGGCAACGAGCTGGGGCGGCAATTGCCGGTGGGCGACACGAAGACGCGCTATCGTGACTATCTGCACAGCCTGTACCCCACCTCGCTGCAGGGGATGCGGCTGGTGATCGATTGCGCCCACGGGGCGGTGTCGGCGCTGGCGCCGGCGCTGTTCCGCGAGTTAGGGGCCGAGGTGACGGCCATCAACTGCCGGCCGGACGGTCTGAACATCAATACTGCCTGCGGGGCTACCCATCCGGAAGAGGTGGCACGAGCGGTCTGCGAGCTGGGCGCGCACGCCGGGTTGACCTTCGACGGCGACGCCGACCGCCTGCTGCTAGCCGACGAGACCGGGCGCGTGATTGACGGCGACCACATCATGGCCATCGCCGCGGCGGCATTGTCCGTGCAAGGCCGGCTGCCGGGCGGATTGGTGGTGGGCACGGTGATGAGCAACCTGGGCCTGGAGCGCGCGCTGGCACGCCGGGGCATACGGCTGGTGCGGGCGGCGGTGGGTGACCGCTACGTGTTGGAAGAGATGCAGCGGCTGGGCTCGGCGCTGGGCGGCGAGCAATCTGGCCATGTAATTTTCCTCGACCATGCCACCACCGGCGACGGCCTGGTCACCGCGCTCGTCATCCTGCAGATCCTGCGCGAGGCTGGTATGCCACTTTCCACGCTGGCCGATGTAATGGATAATTACCCGCAGAAGCTGGTGAACGTGACGGTGCCCTCGCCCAAGCATTGGGCGGAGCATGAGCCGATCCTCAATGCCATCTGCAACGCCGAGCGCGACCTGGGCGATGAAGGCCGCGTACTAGTCCGCGCCAGCGGTACCGAGCCGAAAGTCCGCGTCATGGTGGAGGCGTTGCAGGAAGAGAAGGTGGAGCACTGGATCGGGTACATTGCGCAAATTATCGAAGAGCAGTTGGCGACGTAGCTTCCGCAACAGCTGAAGGCGAATAAAACGGGGCGAGTACGATTATACCTACCGCCGTATGATAGAATAGTGTTCACAATCACGCGAAAGGCAGGCGAAAGCAGCATGCGCAGCCTAAGCCTGCACGTACGATCATCATGCGCAAACAGATCAATGCTGCCGAACAGAAGATGCTCGATATCCTGCACCGGACCGAAGCGATGGCCGCAGCGCCATCGGATCGGTCTACCAAAGCCGGGAATCTCAATCGGCTCAAGGATGGCATTTTCTCCAGTCGGTTGCTCACTGCACGAGAGCGGGAAATTTTTTACGATCTTATAGGGCGGTTAACGCATGATTATCCCCCAACGACTGTCGTCGATCAGTCAGAAATTGAACTCGTAGCGCTCCTCTTCATCCAGATTGGACGGGCGCTTGCAGCCAACGACATCCCAGCCATAAAGAAACTCGACACGATGCTCCGGGGCCACCTGCGTTTGCTCAATGCCACGAAACTGGCCCGTGAAGGTCATCAGCCGCTCTCACCGATCGGCACACCCGATGCCTGGGCACAATATCTTCTCGATGTCACGAAAGACAAGCTCGCCGTGGAGCCGCAAGACGCTTGTGGCTCCCAACCAACGGACACCTGTATTGTTCCTTACAGCTTGGACAACCCTGGCACATTTTAACGGTCACCAGATTCGATTGTTCTTGCCAACCGTTGGAAGAGTGTCACTTGTTGATCCCATGCCAAGGGAAACGCTTTCGGAAGACGGGTGACCAGAATTGATGCGAGCGCGGTTTACCGGCCATATTGGCTTTCACCAGATCAGGTGCGAGCAATGCGAAATATAGCACCCGTCTCACATAGGATGGATCGCAGTCGACCGCAGTCGCGAGCTGATGGATCCCCACATAACGCCCGTCATCCAGCAGCCGTCGCCGGCAATATGCCTGTGCCACGGCACATTACGGGAGTGCGAAAGATGAAACAGACACACGCCCCACGCCGGTGTGGTCAAACCGGAGTAAGGCGGTCGAGGCTCTACCGGGTGAGCACCGGATATCTTGGCTGGGATGGTAAAGGTGCAGGGCTAAGTAGGTGCCGGCTCGACGCCTAGCACGGCTCGCTGTTCGGACCAGTCGATAGGAAACGTTTTCGGCATCGATTGCAGGGTGAGACCCGTGGCACGCCCGTGGAGGATTGCTTCTACGATACCCGGGGCCAGCAATGCCAGGTTCAATGTCCGCGCGACATAGGACGTATCACATTTGAGACCGGCGGCGAGTTGGTGCACGCTCCGATATTCGCCGCTGGCCAGCATCTGCTGCCAGGCATACGCACGGGCAAGGGCGACCACCAGTGAGGCGGTCATCTCGGTTTGGGTGGGGCGGAGCCGTTGATGGCCGTGGTGTACGCGCGTCACATTGATCGGGATAGAGATCGTCAGGGCATCAGACATGAGCTATCTCCCGGAAGGCCGACTCCTGGCCAAGCTCGTTGAGTCCTTCGAGGCGGATGCGCACATCGACTCGGTCGGGATATACCGTCACCGTTTCAACGAGCAACCGGACGATCCGTTGCTGGACCACGGGATAGAGGCCCTCCCAGGTATGGTCAAGTTGTTGCAGGGAAAAGACGGCATTATAGAGGATGCGTAAGCCATCGGCATCATCAGGATGGTCTTCCCGATGCCGGGTAATCAATCGTTCGGGCGAGCGAAAGAGCGCGCGCAGTTCCTGGATGACGACACCTTCCAGCTCACCGGCAGAGACGGAGCGCACCGGGCAGGTGCGCCTCCCGTGGCGCTGCGAGGTGGAACAGACATAATAGCGGTACGACTTATTCGCTTTGCGGCAACTCGAGGGTGTCATGGCACAGTCACAGGTGCCACAACGAATTACGCCGCGGAGTAAGGCGACTTGCTTGTCTGCTGCCGGTTTCTTGTCCTGTGGCTTGGGCAGGAGCGCCTGGACTTTCTCCCACAAATCCGGGGTGATGATCGGTTCCTGCTGCCCTTGATAGAGCTGGCCTTGATATCGGATCTTGCCGATATAGAGTGGATTGGTCAGCACACGCCGCACGTAGAACTTGCACCAGGGATTCCCTGCATAGACCCGCCCGCGCCGAGAGGTAAAGGTTTTCGTGCGGTAGCCTTTCGCGTTGAGCGTGTGCATGACCGACGTCACGGATTTGTGCTCCAGAAATAGCGTGAAGACTTCGCGGACCATCTCGGCCTCTGTAAGGTTGATGCTGAGCTTGCGGGTGAGGGGATCGATATCATAACCGAACGGCGGAAAGCCGCCGACGAACATACCCTTCTTCCGCGAGGCGGCCATCTTGTCGCGGGTACGTTCGCTGATGATCTCCCGCTCGAACTGGCTGAAGGAGCTGAGGATGTTCAACGTTAGGCGACCGACCGGCGTTGAGCTGTCGAACTCCTGCGTGATCGAGACGAAGGCCACTCCATACTGCTCAAAGAGTGTCATGAGCTGGGCGAAATCGATTAAGGAGCGGGAGATGCGGTCAAGTTTATAGGTCACCACGCAATCGATACGGCTCTGGCGGATATCACGGAGCAGACGCTGTAAGGCAGGCCGTTTCATGTTACCGCCGGTGTAGCCGCCATCATTATATTCATCCGGCACCACCTGCCAGTTCAGGTGTCGCCGGTTCGCGATATACGCCAGGGCAGCTTCCCGTTGGGCATCAAGGCTGTTGAATTCCTGCTCCAGGCCCTCTTCGGTACTTTTACGGGTGTATATAGCCACCCGCACCAGGGGCTGAACGGTGGTCGTCATCGCTGGCCCTCCTTCACGCGGAAGAAGGCCGGACCACTGCAACGCGTGCCGGTGATCTCACGGGCGATGGCCGTCAGCGAGGTATACAATCTCCCCTTATACTCAAAGCCATTGTGACAGGCCGTGACGCGATAGAGGGTGCCGTGCCATTCGCGCAGCAGGCATGTGCCGGGGAGGATGGCCTGGCTAGATTGTGTGTCAGACGTTCGCGAAGTGTTGCCATGCCGCTGGTAGGTCTCGGTTAGTATGATGCGCGCATCGGTAGATAATCCTCCGTAGGCCAGTTCCTGGATGCGGTAGGCCAGCCGTTTAACCAGGTAACGGCGATTCTGTCGGGGGGCGTCACCGCCGATGAGTACGCGCCAGCGTTGAGCGAGTTGATCGATGGACAGGTGATCCAGCTCCGCGAGCTGGTGCATCACGTGCAGATCACCACCTGCCTGTGGAGGTGTCGAGCGTTTTGTCGTTGGCGTTGCCATGTCTCCCTCTCCTTCTCTGGAGTATGTGGGACATATGAACGCTCGTTTCCACGAACCAGTCAAGTCCACAGCTACCAATCAGATCGCTCTAACGGCAAGATGCGCAGGCGGGGGACCTGGATCAGATCGCTGTTATTCGCAGGCGCCGGCGGCTCCTCTCCAAAGATACGCTCATGCCGCGCCTGCTCGGCCTGCTGCTGCTTACGTTCTATTTGCGCGCGGGACGGTTTGCGTGGCGTGGCCGGCTTTGTCGGTGGATAGACTTCCTGCATGGGAGGCCGTTTGGGTTCTAGCCGCTCAGGATGCTCGCGCGCCTCTCGGCGCAGCCGATAGACCTGACGCATCGATATCTCCAAGTGGGCGGCGACGCGAAAGGCAGACCAGCCACGTTTCGTCAGATCGTGCACCATCCACAAGTTGTGCGGTGGGTCAGCCTCCTCGGTCAGCGCCGGCACATAGACCAGCATGCCCTTACCTTTGAGTCGCTGCTGAAGCTGGCGCACGACATACGCCGGAAACACCTCGTTGGCATTGACGACTTTACGCGTCGGCATTGGTCTCTCCTCCGAAGGCACGGCGCACCTCCGTAGCGCGTTTACGGTCCTGCGCCACCACCCAACGAACATATCGCGGCGTGCAGTCCACCAGGCGGGCGATCTCCGCCGTGGGCCGCCCCTGCTCATGGTAGATCAGGATGCGATACTTCCGTCCCATGCGCGCATGCTTGCGCTGCTTCGGAATATATAACCAGCACCCACTGCAGTATTGTTGGATCTCTTTCACCAGGCGATCCGGCAGCACTTTACCGGCGCTCAATGAAGGTCGTTGCTGCATCGCTTACTCCCCTGACAGTATAGCATACCTGAATTGTCAGTACCAAAGTGGGCATAATGGGCATAGAGGCGGAAATTGGCACGTAGCAATTTTCCGTCTCTCCGCCCCTGATGTCCCGCCTCGGGCCAATGTCTCCCATCCACGGAAATCGGAGAAAAATGGCCGCCTGAGAAAAAATTTGAGCGTGAAATGGAGGTGGGGAAGTCCACAGATTAACAACCTCCCCGGCCATTTCACGCGTGGGAAAACGGGAAATCCGGCCGGGGAGAGAAGGTTCGTTTTGTAAATGGTACACCGGGAGGGATTCGAACCCCCGACCCTCAGATCCGAAGTCTGATGCTCTAATCCGCTGAGCTACCGGTGCGAGACGAAAGATATCATACCACAATTGCGTCGCCCGGACAACGCGCCGGGGGGGCATGCTGTTTCCCTGGTGTGTTTTACGGTACAATAGTAACAACCTCACCTTTCGGGATACCGCTATGAAGATTACTCTGGTATGGGCGCTGCTGGCCATGTGTGCCGCCGTGGCGCTGGCGAAAAGTTTGCCGTCCGACATATTCGCGTCCACGCCCGCACCGGGGCAGATGGAGCTGATGTCGCCGTGCGCGCTGGCGGTCAACGCCGCGGGCACGCGTTGCTACGTGTTGGACAGCGGGCTGCGACGGCTGCTGGCGGCCACGCCGGACGGGCAGTTCGTCAGCGCGAAGGCGTTGCCGGACAAAGCGGAGCCGGCGGCGGCGACGCTGGCGGCGACGCGTGACGCCGTCTACCTGCTGCAGGTGGACGATGACGCGGGGAAGTTATCATTGCTCCCGCTGGACGGACCGGGGAAGGGGCGCGTGCTGGCGTTGCCGGACGGCGCCGGTGGCGGCGCGTTCACGCTGGACGCCGCGGGCCGCGTGCTGGCCGCCTATCTGTCGCTGGCCGACGGCAAGCTGGAGCTGCTGCTGGCGCGAGAGAATGCGGAGAACGAGCTGGAGACGATCGCCGCGCAGCGCGATCCCTGCGAGGGGCAGTGGAAATACCTGACCATCACCGGCCTCACCACCGCGCCGGACGGCCGCGTCGCCATCGGCATTGCCCAGGCCGGCGATCCGAATTTCAGCTATGTGCGGAGCTGGCTGCTGGAGGCGAAGCTGCAGGACGCGACGCCCGTCCGCGAGCTGCGCATCGCCGCCCGCGACTCATTGGTCGACTCGCGCGGGAAGGTGAAGGACCGCTATAAAGGGATGGTGGAGATGGCCGGTCACGCCGGGTATCCTGCGAAACCGTGCGTGCCGCTGTTCGCCGCGCCGGCGCTGACCCCGGATGGATTGGTCACCGGCGGGCAGGCAGCCGACCCCTTTCTGCGCTGCTACGCGCGCGATGGTGACCAGTATGATCTGCAGAGCGCCCTGCCGCATCCCGCCCCCGGCGCGCAGTCGGTGGCGGTGGCGGCGGATAAAAAAGGCGCGCGCATCTTCGCCCTCACCACGGCGGGCGCCCGCGTGGAGGAGCTTTCACCTGATGGTCGCGTCATCGGCGGATTCGGACGGCCCATCGCCTATTCGCTGGCCGATCCTGCCGCAGTGGCCGCGGATGGGGAGAGCGTCTACGTGGCGGCGCGCTGGAACGAATCGCTGCACCTGGTGCGCTTCTCCGCGGACGGCCGCTTCCGCTGGGTGCGTGATATCGCCCCGCCCTCCGGCATGGCGGGCGCGCAGGCTTTCCTGACGGTGCCCACCGGCGACCGCGTGCTGATCGGCTGGCGGCGGCCGGAGACCGCCGGGCTGGGCTGGGTGGATACGATGATGGACGACGGCACGCCGGGCCTGCCGCTGTGGGACGATCCGGCGCCGGAAACCACCCAGGGGCTGGAAACCTGCCCGACGCCGTTGATCACCGGCGACAACGGGAGCGTCTACCTGCTGCGCGAGACAAAGGGCGGTCTGCAAGTGCAGGCGGTGTCGCTGACCGGCGCCACCACGCTGCGGCTGCCGGCCACCGTGCAGGGCTTGACCGCGGTGAGCAAGGACGGATCGTTGGCCTGGGCGCATCACGATGGCGACAACCTGGTGATCTCCCTGATCAATTCCGATGGCGGCGAGTTCCGCGTAAAGCGTTTCCCCCGCCCGGCGAAAGGCGCGGTGCTGCGCCTGGCCTCCGCCGGCGGCTGCTGGGGCTGGTTGAGCAATGCGGACACGCTGCTGCAGTTCGACGAGACGATGAGCCTGATCGACGAGTCGGCGGTAGTGACACCCGACGGCAAGCCGGTCACCGGCATCACCGCCCTCGCCGGCGTCCGCGGCGCTTGCCTGTACCTGGCGCTGCCGGATAAGATCCTGGTGCTGAAAAATCCGGGAAAGTAGTCCACGATGGGGGAATCACCGCAGCATACATCTGCCTGGTCCTGCCCGAACTGCGGTGGCGTCTCACCGCAGCTGGTGACGGCCTGCAATGAGAAGCTGCGGTCGGAGCACATCCCGATCTCACCGATCCTTCCCACCTGCGCGGTCTGCGGCGCGGAGCTGGCGTGCAATGTGGACGGCACGGTCAATCCGGAAATCCGCGTCATTGTGCTCACCGGCACCTGCGCCAGCGGCAAGAAAACGATCGCACAAATCCTCCAGCGCCGGCACGGCTTCCGGATCATCGACGGCAATGTCGTCCGCGATGTGGTCAGGCACAAGCTCGGCATCCGCAACGCTCAATTCAACGGCCAGGAGATGATCGCCGAGATTACCCGCGAGATCGACATATTGGCGGCGCTGGGACAGGACATCGTGCTCTCACACGTGATCGTCCCGGACGACCTGCCGCGCTACCGGACGATCTTTCAACAACGTCAACTGTGTTACCGGATCTTCCTGCTGCAGCCTGACTGCGCCACCGCCGTGGCCCGCAGCAAGGAACGCACCTGCTTCAACGGCGTCACCGACGAATACTGGATCAGGCACTTCCACGAGCAGTTGAGCGTGCTGCGGCAACAGGAGTCGCCGGATGTCATTGTATATGACAACGCTCGCGAGCCTGCGGAAGAATCGGCTGAGAGGATTTTTCATTTATTCAACAAATCGATTTCCGGTTCCAGCCGCACCAGTTCCCCGGTATAGACTTCCAGCAGGTCGGAAAGGTCGATCCCCCAGCGCAGCAGGCCGAAGACGTTGCCCTCAGCGCGGAAAACGGGCAGGTCCTCTTCCAACAGTTTGCGGTAGGAGGTGAGGCAGTTCTCCATGATGAACCGGGTGATGCGCCCGTCCGCCAGCGCGGCGTATAAGGCCGCCAGCGCCCCCTGGCGCCGGCCCCAGGCGGTCACTTCCAGGCCGGGGAGGAGCTGTTGCGCCACGTTGAGCAGCGCCAGCAGGTCGCGCGCGCGGTCGAAGACCAGGTTACGGCCGGTCATCAGCGCCAGCGCGTACAGGTTGCGCCAGCGGCTGTCGTAAAAGCTGCGGGACCAGCCTTCCCAATCCGGCCAATCCTCCAGCGGCGAGGTTTCCCCCCAGCCGCGCAGGTCGGGCCGGAACACCGCGTACCCGTCGCGGAAGCCGCGCATCTGCCAGTCCAGGTCCTCGCGCCGGTCGCAGCGGTCCGTCAGCAGCAGGATGCCCCGCGGCCGGTCGGGAATCAGCACCTCCGCCGGCAGCAGCATCCCCTCCTCCGGCTGGAAGCAGATGCGCTTGCCGGAACCCGTGCCGGGAATGAAGCGGTCCAGCTCCTGCCAGCTCACGTTCTTCGCCGGCGTGACCGACGCTTTCACATGCGCCAGGAATCCGTCCAGGTCCTTGCGTGGGCCGATCTCCCGCTGCGCGATCTCCCAGAAGACCTTGTTCGGCATCGGGTAGCCCTCGGCAAAGACCGACTCCTCCCGGCACACGATCAGCTCGTCCACCGTGACCGCGTTCTCCGGGTGAACTTGCGTGTCAATCGGCGCGTCCGGCGCGTCCTTCAGCCAGCGGTTAAGCCACTGCAGGCCCACGGTGAACTGGTCCTCGTCATAATTGTGCCCGCGCTCCCAGGTCTGCATCCCGATGCGCTCGGGAACCCCCATCACCTCGTAGAGCCGGGACGCCTCGCGCATCGCATACTCGGTGGTCTCGATCTTCCAGATGTCGTGGGTATTCGCCACGATGAACAGCGGGCGCGGGCAGATGAGGAAGCCCATCAGGTCGGGGTAGTGCACGCCGCTGCGCTGCATGTCGAAGTAGATTTGCTCGGCATCCTCCGGCTTGACGATGTGCCGCACGCTGCTCACCGCGGCGGCGGGCACCGACACCTTGATGCGCTCGTCCATCGCCGCGGCGTACGTGGACAGCCACCCGCCGCCCGAGCTGCCGGTGATGCCGATCCGCGCGGGGTCGATCTCCGGCAGTCCCCGCAGCACGCTGACGGCGGCCATCGCCTCCTGCACCATGAACCAGGCGATGCCGTATCCCGCCAGCCACATGCGGTCGCCCAGCAGGTTGTGGTGGGTGCCGGCTGAGTAGGCGGCAATATCGTGGTGGCTCAGTTGCCGCTCGCCCATGCCGATCCAGTCCCAGGTGATGGCCGCGTAGCCGTTCCGCGCCAGTTGGATCGCCCGCCCGGCATACCCCAGCTTGCCGGTTTGCGAATGCCCGCACGGGGTCAGCACCGCCGGTACGGGAGCCGTCGCCTGCTTCGGCAGGAAGATATTGGCCGGCACCCAGTTATCCTTGAAGGTGGAATACAGGACTTTATGGATGATGACATCCCGCTTCTCGATCGTCCCGCGCGGGATCACCTCGACTTGCGCCGGCGGGAAGGGGCCGAGCGCGTCCTGGTACGCCTGCCGGAACCGCGCGCGCTCCGCTTCCCACGCCGCCGGGGTGGTGACCGCGCGCCGGACGCGCTCGCGTTCCTCCGCCTGCCGCACCCCCAGCGCCTGGTAATACCCCGGCGCCATCCCCGGCAGCGCCATCCCCCGCTCCTGCGCCACGTCGCGGAAGCGGGCGATGGGACTGGGCATCTGCGAAAAATCCTGTGTGCTCAACGGCATGATAAGCCTCCAATCGATATGCAGATAACCGACGACATTGCCCGATTCTCGTACCTGCCGCGCGGCTTGTCAAGCGGAGATCGATGGAGGCATTCATCGCAATATCAGAACTGCTCCCAGTGCAGCACTTCATTCAACGGGCGCTTGGCCGGCATGTCCGGTTTCTCCGCCGGGTAGCCCACGGCGATGATGGAGCCGACGTGGCAACCGTCCGGCGCGCCGAGGCTCTTCAGCAGGCCGGCTTCATCGCTGCAGACACACCAGCATGTCCCCAACCCCAGCTCGTGCGCCGCCAGCAGCATGTTTTCCGTCGCGCTGCAGCAGTCCTCTTTCCCGTAAGGCGACGATTCTTTATACAACACCACGATCGCCGCCCCGGCGTCGGCGATGAACTTACCATATGGGGCGAGCTCGGCCACCTGCCGCCGTTTCGCCGCATCGGTGACCACCACGAACTCCCACGGCTGAATCCCCGCACCGCTGGCCGCCAGCCGGCCGGCATCGACGATGGTTTCCAGCTTCTCCCTCTCGATTGGCCGGTCCTCAAACTTGCGCACGCTGCGCCGCGTGCGAATTGCCGTCAGGGTATCCATTCTGCCTCCTTATCTGGTTCTTTCCGGCATCATACACCCGGGGGGGAGGCAACAGGCTATGATAAAAATCACAATCAATGCGCTTTGCCGGCTGCGGGTGCGAAGGCGAAATCGGCAGGATATAGCGATATCAACGCTGAAACTATCTGCTGGGAGCATTATTTCATGTCATCTGAACGGCAGATTGAGATTCCACCGTTGTCCGCGATGGCCTTCACCATGGCGGTGGGCGAGGTAGTGCGCATTGAAGATTACGCCGGCGGGCAGCCGGGCGACCTGGTGGCCTTCAACCTGCACGACCTGGAGGAAACCTTCAGCCAGGCGCGCACCCGCGTCGAGGAGCAGGCCTGCCATGTGGCGGCGGGCAATCGGCTGTGGACGAACGCGCAGCCCCCACGCGTGATCTTCACCGTGCTGGATGAAACCGCCGGCGAGCACGATCTGCTGTATACGCCGTGTTGCCGATATGCGCTGGAGACCCGCTTCCACGTCTCCCGCGACGGTTGCCACGAGAACCTGGTGCGAGCGCTGGAACCGTGGGGGATCAGCGGCTCGCGCCTGCCGGACCCGCTCAACCTGTTCTTCACCGTCTGGGTCGAGCCCACCGGCAAGCTGGGCATCGGCAAGCACATCTCGCAGCCCGGTGACGCCATCGTCCTCCGCGCGGAGATGGACTGCCTGGTCGCCGTCTCCATCTGCTCCGTGCCGCGGCAATCCGGTGAAAACACCGGATACCGTGTAACCATTACAGGCGGCTGACGGGCGCGGTCCTGGGAGGGCGACCCATGGGAGGGCGACCCATGGGAGGGCGACCCATGGGAGGGCGACCCATGGGAGGGCGAGCGTCCCCGCGAGCCCCGTGCGAGGGATCCGTGGACGACTCTAGACCCGTTATGTACGTAAGCAAGGTTTCACCGGCATTATTGACGAGACCAGGCGCATGATCGTGGCTCGCGGGGACGCTCGCCCTTCCATGGCTCGCTGTCGGAATGTTTTTTCACCGAGGTATCCGATGTTTTCAACCATACCCCCGCCGAGTTCCGTCGCCGACTTCTGCCGTGACATCGTGCCGATGCTGCACCGAACGGTAGATACTGCCCGGATCACCGAGCTGGTCGCGGAGATTGTGGCGACCGATCGCTGGAACGCGTTCGATCAGTTCCACCGCACCACCGAGACGCTGCTGGCGCGCCTGCGGGAGGCCGGGGCGCAGACCGAGCTGTATACAATCCAGACCGGCGGCGAGATCGGTGCCGGGCGCTGGGTCATGCAGGAAGCGCTGGACGTGCGCACGGCCACCGTCGACATCATCGAGCCGGTGCAGCGGCGCATTGTCGACTACGCGGAGAATCCCTGGCAACTGGTGCAGTGGAGCAGCAGTACCCCGGCGGACGGCGTCGAGTGTGAGCTGGTCGTCATCGACTCTTACGAGGCGCTGGAGAAGCTCCCGCCGCATGGCCTGCAGGGGAAGATCGTGCTGACCGGCCTCTCGCCGTATCACCAGGGTCGGCGCTGGTACGAGAAGGGCGCGCTTGGCGTGATCGTGGACGCGGGGGTCGCGGATTGCCCGGAGGCGACGGCGTGGACCAAGTTCGGCTGGGGTGGGGTGCCGGTGAATGATGGCGCCGCCCGGCTGGTGGGCTGTGTCCTCTCCCGCGTCGAAGGCGAGAAGCTGCGGGCGTTGGCGAAAGATGGCCCGGTCCGGCTGAAGGTTCACGTGGAAACGCACCGCTATGTCGGCACGCACGACGTGGTCAGCGGCCTGGTGTTGGGTGCGGGCGATCCGCAGGACGAAGTCTGGGCCATCGCCCACAGCGGTGAACCGGGAGCGGCGGACAACGCGGCCGGAGTGGCCGTCTGCATCGAGGCCGCCCGTATCCTGGAAGCGCTGATCGCCGCCGGGCAGCTTCCGCGGCCCCGGCGCACGGTGCGCGTGCTCTTCGGCTACGAGTGCTACGGCTTCTTCCATTACCTGATCAACCACCGCCGCTTCCAGCCGCCGCTGGCCGGCATCTGCGTGGATACGCTGGGCATCACGCCCGAACTGTGCAGCGGCACGCTCAAGCTCCACGCCACCGTCCCCAGCTCCGCCGGCTTCGTGAATGAACTGGGCGAAGCGATGGTGCAGGCGGCGCTGGCGCAAGACGATGCCGGCTATACGTATGAGGCCCGGCCGTTCGTCTCGACGGATGACACCCTCATCGGCGATCCGCGCTACGGCTTCCCCTGTCCCTTCATCACCAATCATCCGTACCGCGGGTATCACAGCTCCGCCGACACACCGGACATCCTGCACCCGCGCGGGCTGGCGGTCAGTGCAACTGCGGTCGCCGCGTATCTCTACTACCTGGCGAATGCCGGCAGCGATGAGGTGCGCGAGCTGGCATCCTGGCACACCGAGCTGGTGACCGGCATGATCCCGGATACGGAAGGCGTGCTCTTGTCTCCCGACCGCCGGGAGTTGCTTCGCCGGCAGCACGCTGTTTCAATGCAGCGGCTGACTCGCTGGTTCTGGGGCAGCGACCAGGTTGAGTTGCTGTCACTGCTGGTTGACTGTGAGCGCCGGGTGGAGGCTGCACTTGGCGAGATACCGGCAGTGAAAGACCGGCCGCAACGCGGGAACAGCGCGATCGTACCACGGCGATGGTATCCGCTGACCTACATGTTGGAGAACATGCGGCCGGTGCAGGCGGACAGGCTGCGGGTCGCCGGCCTGCCTTCATGGGCGGTCTACTGGGCGGATGGCGAGCGTAGCTTGGGCGAGATTGCCCGCCTGCTGCGGGCGGAGCGCGGGAAGGATACTGCGCTGCGCGACGTGATCGCCTACTTCAAAGCGCTGGCGGAGACGGGCTGGGTCGAGCTGATCTCGCCAGCGCGGATGGTCACCCGGGAGCAGCTCGTCGCCGACCTGGCCGCGCTGGGGGTGACCGCCGGCATGGACCTGATGGTGCACAGCTCCCTCTCCCGCCTCGGGCACGTCATCGGCGGCGCGGAGGCGGTAGTCGAGGCGCTGCTGCAAGCCATCGGTCCCGCGGGCACGCTGATGGCGCCTTCCTTCAACCATGGCGCGGCGGCGGTGTACAACCCGCTGGCCACCCCCACCATCAACGGCGCCATCGCCGACGCCCTCTGGCACCGCCCGGACGCCATCCGCAGCATCCATCCCACCCACCCGGTGGCGGCCATCGGCCCGAAGGCGGCTGACTGGTGCGGCGATCACCTGGAGAAAGGCATCTGGGCACAGGACAGCCCCATCGGCCGCCTGGTGCACGGCGGCGGTTACCTGCTCGGGCTGGGCGTCAACAACGACAGTTGCACCGCCTACCATGTGGCGGAGATCTCGATGCCCTGCGGCTGTCTCGACCAGTTCGGCAGCCGCCAGCGCGTGGTGGATGCCGACGGCATCGTGCAAACCGTCAACGGCTTTGCCTGGCGTGACGGCCACTGCCCCGTCTCCCCCGCCAACCTCGCCCCCGCCCTCGACCGCCTGGGCGTCCAGCGCCGCGGCAAGGTGGGAAATGCCGACTGCTTCCTCGTCAAAGCCCTCGACCTCTGGCAGGTCCGCCGGGAGCAGCTCAAAGACGCCTGCCCGGTTTGCGAGATCAAACCGAAAGCGGATCATCGGGCTTAAGGCCCTTTCAGGGCCTAAGCGCTTACCGACAGCGTATCCAGGTGTGCCTTCAGCGCATCGAACGTGCACCAGGACCAGCGCGGGGAATACGGCAGGACGCCCGACTCGCGGAACTGTTGGGCACGTTTCGCCTGGAAAGTGCCGCGAGCGGTGATGAACTGGCCCCAGAAGCCGTAGTGCCAGAGGATGTCCAGGTTGGGCGGCGACAGGTGCTCCTGCCACTCCCGCGGGAAGAGCGCCAGCCAGGCGGGCACCGAGTTGAGCCAGGTGGAGGTTTCCAGCTCCTCCGCGCCGTATCCCTCCTCCGCCTGCCGCATCACTTCTTGCAGGCAGTCTGGCAGGTAGGCCTGGTCTTCAAAGATCGAGCGCGGGGCGATGACATTGGCGATGTGGATGAAGACGCGCTTCGGCCGCTCCTTCCCGGGCGGGTCAAAACGGATGCTGCCATAGTCGTAGCCTTCCAACCTGGAAAGGCAGGCGAAGTCGCGCGGTGCACGGGCGTCGAGCTGTGGGCGGAAGATTTGGAAAGCCTCCTCCTCAAACGCCGCCGAGTTCTCATCCTCCTGGTGCGCCAGATACGCCTCCCGCGCCCGCGCCTCCAGCTCCAGCCAGCGCGGATCGTCCCAGTTTATCTCGACCGGATTGATGCCGCCGGGATTGATCTCCAGCTTCCGGTAGAGATCCACCCGCTCGCGCAGCGCCTGCTCAAACGGCTCCTCCGGGTGCTCGCGCAGCCAGCGCCAGGCGAACCACAGCTTCAGCCGCACGATGTCATGCAGGTAAGCGCGGTGTTCGTCGAGTGTCTTTGGAATGGACATCGGTTAGCCTCACTTGTTGTTTATCACAGGTTGCCTCGCGCGGGGGCCACCTCTCCCCCAGCCCCTCCCCTAAGAAGGGAGGGGAGCAGGCTTTATTGATGAAGGAAAATGGGCGGATTTCCCAATAACCTGGTCTTGTGTCGGCATATATATAAGAGCTGTTCTCGGAATTCCTACCCGGTACTCCCCTCCCTTCTTAGGGGAGGGGCTGGGGGAGAGGTGGTCCCCGCACGAGGCAACCGGCTTACTCCCTCATCAACTGCACATCGCCCTTCAGCGGCAGTACCCACCGCTGCGTCTGCCCCTGGTAGCACACTTCGACGGTCACGTCCCCGTCCGCCTTGCCCCGTACCGCTCCGCCTTCGGCCGCGTCGTCGCCGAAGCTCCAGACCGAGACGAATAGCGCGGAGGCGGCACGGCTGCGCACGATCAGGCTTGAGCGCGGTTCGGGAGGATTCAGTTCGCCGATGGGCGCGCGGCTGTCCACCGCGGGGTCGTCCGCGAAGATCAGCCGGGCGTCCGCGTCCAGCCAGATTGCGCAGCGTGACAGCGTTCCGTCGAGGGTGAACGGCACAGTGGCCCAGCCGGACTCCTGCGGGAGCTGCCGCGCGCCGGTGAGGTGGCGGTAGCCGCGGTGCTGTCCGAGATCGACCGGCTCGCCTTCCAGCTTGAAGGCGCCGTGGCAGTGCATCGCCCAGTCGAGCAGGCGGGGCTCGTCGGCGGTGACGCGGTAGACATCCAGCAGGTAACCGCCGGTCAATATAACCGTCCGGTCGAGCCGCACACCGGTGTAGACGTTGTCGTTGCTGGCGCGCACGGCCTTGAAGTCGGCGCCGGGCTGGAAGGATTCCAGCGTGCCGTCGGAGATGGTGTCGCGCCAGCGGTCGCACTCCCACAGCGAATCGGTGTCGAAGTCGTAGGGGAACATCGGCTGTTCGTCCACCGTGACGGTGTTGTACGCGATGGTGGCGCGGTGCCAGGTCAGGTGGCGCGGATCGTCATATCCGCCGGCAAACAGATGCGGGGCGGTGGTGGCGCGCCGGCCCAGCGCGTGGATCTCCATGTGCAGCGCGGCGGGCGAGCGGTGGCCGGCCCAGTGCGGTCCCCAGTACAGGTAGGCGCCGAGCGCCTGCTCATCGACCGGATCGTTGCGCAGGATGGCTGAGCCGTGCATGGGGAAGAGCGAGCAGCCGGCGGCGTGCGTGCCGGTCAGCGAGAACTGCCGGTCTTTGGCCAGCGGGTGCTCCCCGGCGGGGAAGTCGCGGCCTGCCAGCCGCACGAACTCCGTGCTGCCGTGCCCACCCTCGAACCACACCGGCACTTCGCCGGCGGTCGCAGTCACGCCGCGGTTGATGTGCTTCAACACCCAGGCGTAACGCGGGTCGCCGTAGACTTCATACGCCTTGTTGAATAGCCGCCACCACACCCACGCGCCGCGCAGATTGCCCAGCACCTGGTCGTGCAGCAGCGAGTAGTCGCCGTTGGAGAAGGCCTGGTAGATCAGTGCATCGAAGGCGGCGGTCAGCGACTTGTTGCCCTTCGGCCCCCAGCCGCGATGCTCATCATGCCCGTCGTCCTGCATCAGGCTCGGCCACTCGCGCTGCCAGAGATCGACCCCCAGATGCTCCATGATGGTGAAGCACTCGCCGACCATCATCAGCACCAGCATGTGGTAGCCCGGCGCGCCTTCCCACTGCATGCCGTCGGCGAGGAAGTCGTGGCGCAGCGTGTGGATCAGCCCGTAACGCCATTGCAGTCCGGGACGAGGGTGGCCATACAGGGTATCGTGGATCGTCTGCCGGTGTCCCAGCGCGGCGCCGATCGCCAGCCGGGCGACCATGTGCATCGAGTTGTGGTTGTTGCAGTGCCGGTGGTCGCCATGGTCCAACGCCTCGAGGAAGGTCCACAGCATGCCGCGGAAGGCATTGTCATCGTCCGGCTCCAGCCCTTGGGCGGCCAGCAGATCATACGCGCGGGCGGCGGATTCCGCCTCGTGATGCTCGTGCCCCGTCCACTGCGGCACCTGCGACACCGCATGGGCGGCCAGCCGCATCGCCTGCAGTGCCCGCTCGCGATGCCGCTCGTCATCCGTCAGCGACCACGCCAGCGCGTTGCGGAACGCCAGGTCCAGCCACGGTACCAGCGGCCCGCCCCAATCCGGCGGCCCGCTGGTTTCCGGCAGCGCCGGCAACGGCTCGTCCAGTTTGCACGACAGGATCAACTGCTCGAAGCAGTACTTATCGACGGCACTGCCGGCTGCCACCCGCTGCCGCGCACGCTGGATACGGTCCGCCGTGGTGAACACCCGCGGCGCCGGTGGGAACTCGCCCGGCATGACGTGAAACGGATCATAATCCACGCGGGCCAGCAGGTCGGGATAGGAGCGGGGGGTAATCGGATCGGGATACACAGGTTCATTCTCCTTGAGATTGCTGTAGCGTATTTCAGCAGGCGGGGGGAGTATTCCTGCCCGGTTTGCCGTTTTCGTGCGGCAGAGCACGACGAGCGGTAGGCGGGCACCGGCCTCCCGGTGCCCGCCGCTCTTCCCGTTTGGCGTTACTGTCCGCCAAACAAGGGCTGATCGCCCGTCTTCTCCTTGCCTTTCTCGCCTTCCACCTTTGCCTTGGGCTCGTAGAGGAAGACCGGTCGACAGAGGCCGCCGGTGCCCAGCTCGTTGATGCCGAAGTTGCTCACGGCGACGACGATGGTGTTCGTGCCTTGGCGCTTGATGGCGGCGGTGATATCCGCATCCACGGGGGCGAAGTATTTGCCCGCATTGGCGCCGATCTTCATGCCGTTGACGTAGAGGTGAGCGGTGTCGTCGACGCCACCGAGCCAGAGGCGAAGGGTTTTGGCCTTCTGCGCGGCTTTCGGCAGCGTGAAGTCATGGCGATACCAGGCGTAACCGCGGAAGAAGGGCGCCCCCTGCTCGTCGAGAGAGACGCCGTAGGTGCGCAGCGTGCCCCAGCCGGAGACGTCCAGGCCGGGCGAGAACCAGCAGTCCTTCATGCCGATGCTGTCCTTGTCGAGAATGCCTTTCCAGCCATCGGGGAAGCGGTAGAGGATTGTCGCCTCCTTGGCCAGCCGGCCGGCATCGGTGAAGGCCGGGTTATGCGCGCCGGCATAATACGCCCAGGCCATGCGGCCGATGTAGCCGGGGTATTTCTTGCTCCCGTCGTCGAAGCTGGCCTTGTACGCCGCGTTCCACTGCGCGGTTTCCGCCAGCTTGCCGTCGTTCAGCGCCTGGCGCGCATTCAACCAGCACTCCAGCGCGCGCAGGCCGTAGGTGGCGATCTCTACTCGCTGTGCATACGGCGCCTTGCTGTCAGACAGCTTTTTCGCTTCGGTCAGGCAGGCCGACATCTCCTTGACGCGGGCGGGCGGGAAGATGCGGTGCATGGACCAGATATTGCCGGCGAAGGCGGGCGTGGTCTCATACGCCTCCTCGATGATGGCGTTGTAACGGCGCATCGGGGCGGCGGCGGGACCGTAGAAATTCGGGTAGAACTCACCGCGAATCTTGTCCACGTCTGTTTTGGTATCCCACGTCACCTGCGCATAGACGTAGCCGCCGGGCAGGCTGTGCTGCCAGTTGTCGTTCATCGACTCGACAGTGCTGTAGAGCACGCCCAGCTCGTAGAGCTTCGGCATCGACTTCTCGAAGTAAAGCGTGCGCGAGAAGGGCATGGCGGTGTCCGCCAGGTTGAAGTTATACAGATAGGAGCCCATGCGCGGCACCATTGCCCGCCAGCCTTTGATGGTGTCCTCCAGCAGCATGGAGGTGGGCACATTCGGGTTGCCGATGCTGCCGTAGCGCGTGTAGGTAATGGGCGCGATGATCGGGAAGATCATCTTGTTCGGTTTAAAGCGCGTAGGTGGCAGGTTATGGTTGGAATACACGTAGAAGCCCAGGTAAGCGTTGGGGAATTCCCCTTCCAGCTTGGCCGCCACCTTGTTGATCAGGCTGATAAAAGGGTCGGACATCGAAGGAATCTGCAACAGCGGGTCGATCGCGCCGTTCTGCAGCGCGCGCGTCTCCGGCCGTTCGTCGATCAGCGATCCGTCATCCGGACCCACGCAAGCGCCGTTGCCACCCGCCCAGGCGGTGCCCTTGCGGAACTGGGCGGCGACATTCTCGGCGAACAACCCGGCGACCGCATCGCTGGACAGGTTGGCCTGCGCCTGTTTCGGCTGGCCATTGATGATGGGATAATATTCCGGGTGATCTTTGAAATATTTGCCGCCGTCCATCAGCCCGGAGAAGCCGTGGCCCTGTGCCATCGCCGGCCCGCCCATGCGGTTGCGCAGCGACCAGCGCCCGTCCGCCCACAGGTGGCGGGATTGGAAGTCCGGCGCCGATTCCGTGCGTGCGGCGGCGATTTTCAACGTCGTCCGCTGCGGCACCACTTCTCCAAGCTCGCCGGGGGCATACCAGCGTACGCCCAGTCCCTGCAGCAGCATGGCTGCCGCGTAATAGGTCGCGCGGGTGGACTCGCCTTGCAGCACGACGCGCTGATCGCTGACGTCGATGAGGTAAGCATCGCCGTATTCGCTCTTTACGGTCATCGGCAGTTTCACAGGCGCGCTGCCGAGGTAAATGGGCAGCATTCCGGCGACCGGTTGCTCGCCGGCGGCCACTTTCGCCCCGCTCATCTTGCCCAGGTAGGTCACCAGGTCTTCCGCCGCCCACTTCAAATTCTGGTCGGGAGCGGCCGGCAACACAATGCAGACCTTCGTGGCGCCGTTCTCCACCAGCGTGACATCGACCGCCCACGCGGTCATCGCCAGACCTGCCAGCAGCAGGGATATGAGCCATTTACGCATGATCGTCTCCTTGTTGTTCGTGAGTTGCTGATGCGCGCGTTGCCGCAACATCAGCAGTCGCCTTCACTTTAAGCTGGCGCTTGGGTAACCCGCTGTGCCTCTATCTTCAATCCCGTCATCCGGGAACCACTGGCGGAAGAACTCGGCCAGCGGTCCCGGGTAGGCGGCGCGCTTGATGTTCATCCAGGTGAGCTGGTCGCCGACCGAGTAGTAGACGAGGGTGCGGCCGTCGAGCTCGACGAGCTCGGGGTCGGAGGCGTTGATGCCTTCGTCCAGACCCTCCACCTGCAACACCGGGTTCGCGGCACTCTGCCACCAGCGGCGCAGATCGGGGGAGCGGACGATGTATGTCTCGAAGACGTGGCGCGGGTTGCGGTTCTCCAGGTACAACATGTAGTAGTAGCCGTCCGCATAGCGAATGCACGGGCAGGCGGCATAACGGTCGGTGCCGAAGACGGCGTCCGGCAGCTTCGTCCAGTGCAGCAGGTCCGGTGAGGTGGCGAACTTGATGGTGAAGGGCGGGTAGGCGGGATCGTTCGACTCGTAGGCCATCACGAAGCCGTCCGGACCCTGGCAGACCGAGGTGTTGAAGAGGTGCTCGCGCTCCTGTTGAATGACGACCGCCTGCTCCCACGTCTGCAGGTCGCTGGACGAGAAGAGGGTGACGTCGTTCCAGTCGCTGTTCTCAAAGCGGGAGGCGAAGGCGTAGAGCGTGCCATCATGCACGATGGCGGAGGCCAGGCTGTACCCCTCCGCAAAGCGGGCCAGCGTTTCGCCTGTCTCCGCGTCGTTAAGCTGCAGGTAGTAATCGGCGATGGCGCCGCCTGCGGCCGGGCGCACGCACTCGAGGTGGCAGAGCCGGCCTTGCCAGATAACGGGCCCCAGCTCGCACATGTCGCGGCGGACCAGCTCGGGCGCCTGTAAGATATTGGGCTTGTACGGCGACGGCGGCACGATGTGCTGGAAGACATCGACGGGCCAGTGCCCGAGCCGGTGGAAGCCGGCCGGGGTCTCCTGCTGGAACTGCACATAAGCCAGGCAGGAGCCCTGCGTGCTGTACTGGATCTCGTGCTCCGTGCCCTGCTGCAGCTTGCTGCCGAAGACTTTGTAGCCCATCAGCGTCGAGTCTTCGAAGCTGACTTTCAGGTACTTGCCGTGCTCCATGCTGACCACAATGCCGTCGGAGGGGGTGCCGTGGGGCTGCGAGAAATTGAGCGTGACCAGCCGGCAGCCTTTGACATGCACCCACATGTAGGTGGTGAAGCCGTAGTTGCCGCCCTTGAGCGAGCATTGCGGGCCGACCATCACGCAGTCCTCGAAGACGGCGTCGGGCCGGTCGGGCATTGCCGGGTTCTCCACGCGGACGTAGGCCCCGGAGGTGTCGCCCCACCAGTCCAGCGCCCACAGGCAACAGCGGCGAAAGGTGATCGGCTCGCCGGTGCGGGAGAGCACGCCGGCGACACCGCCGCCGAAGGCGCGGCCGATGCTCACGCAATCTTCGACCAGCACGCTGAACGGCTCGACGTGGTCAGTGCCGTCGAAGAAGATGCCGCCATCGCCGCCGGTGGCATACAGCCGGCGGAGCGCCCAGCGGTCCCAGCCGATGGCGGAGAAGGTTTCCTCGGTATGGGCGCCGGACCACCCCTGGGAGTAAGAGCGGATCGTGCCCCACCAGTCGTAGCTTTTGAAGCCGGCCTGCGGGTCGCCGCTGTCCATCACCACCCAGCCGCTGGTCCCGGAGCCCAGGCTGCCGTCAAAGTCGCCGACCAGCTCGTTATACGCGCCGTCCGCGCCTTTGAAGGCCGGGTAGAGGTTGGCCTCCATGTAGGTATCTGGGCGGACGATGACCCGGTGCCCGCCGCGGTCATTGGGGATCGCCAGCAGCGCCTGCTGGACCGTGTGAAAGGCCGACTGCCAGCTCCGGCCGTCGGTGTTGTCGCCGAGTTTGGAGACGTAGAGGTTCATGACCCCCCCTATTGAGTGGAAGGTTGGGAGATTGGAAGACTGGATCATCCAAACGAATCCAGTCTTCCATCCTTCCATTCATCCAATCTTCCAGCGGTGTTACTTCGCCGGTGCGTCCTTCGGCGAATAGAGGAACAAGCGGGACACCAGACCGGCGGCCATCTGCGCGGGCTGGTAGTTGGTGTGCAGGCGGACGACGATGCTGTTCATTTTGCCGGGGATCAGCGCGTTCGTCACATCCATGTCGATGGCATTCGGGCGGATGTAGGCTTCGATATACGGGCGGTGGCCCATCAGCTTGCCGTTCACAAACACCCAGGCTTCGGTCTCGGCCGCGAAGGCATACAGATTGACCTTTTTGCCCGCCGCGGTGGCCGGCACCTTCACGTTGAAGCGGTACCACATGGCGCCCATGTAGGGGAAGCCCTGCTCGTTCATGTACGGCCCCTGGCCGAGGAACGGCTGGGTGGTGAGGATGCTCTGCCACTTGAGATCGTTGAACTCCGGCTTGTACCAGAAGTCGAAGCGGCCGGCGTCCATGGGGTCGATGGCGAATTTGGCGCGTTCCGGCAGGATGGCGACCAGCTCGCCGGTTTTGCCGGTCATCCTGTCCGCGACTGCCTGGTCTTCGTCGCGGCGCATGGCGTTACCCCAATAGTAGAAGCCTTCGTATTCACCGGCATGGCCGTAGTTCATTCCCTTCCCGGCCAGATCCCAGTAGAAGCGGCTGAGCGCCATCGCCGGCTTGCGGCTGTCGAGGGAGGCCTGGGCCTGCTTCACTGCTTCGACATAGTCGGCGTTGGCTTCCGCCCGCTCCATCGCCTTGTAGGCGACGAGGCTGTTATACATCGCGCGGTCGGCGAGTACGTGCTGCTCGGCCACCGGGCTCCCCTTCGCCGCGGCTTCCGCCTTCTTCAACTGCCCTTCCATGCGCTTGATGAGCTCGGGGGTGTAGATCAGCGACAGCATGTGCTCCTCGTTGCCGGACCAACTGCTGTTCTCGATGGCGTTCTCCATCTCTTCCCAGAAAGCCTTCGCCGGGACGGCGGCGGGGCCATACCACTCGGCGAAGTAGCGGTCCATCAGCTTCCAGCCGTCCTGATCGGCGTCCCACATCATGCGCGCGCGCAGCCAGGTGGGGAAGATGCCCTCTTCACCGGCCACCACGCGGCCTTCGTCCATGAAGCCGACCACGCCCAGGTTCTTCAGCAGCGGCATGTCGTGGATGTAGCGGTGGGCCAGCGGGATGGGCGGATTGCCGCCGCCGCAGAGGTTGTTGTAGATGTAGTTATACATCCAGACGTTGTCATACTGGCTCGTCCACTCCTTGAGCATGTTGTACTGCCGCAGCGTCATCCAGCTCTTCTGGTTGTCCATCGCGTGGTAGGTGTCGCAGAAGATGGCCGCGAACATGATCCAGACCTTCGGATCGGACGGGATGCCCAGCGGCGGCGTGTCGCGGTTGGCGTACCCGTTGGTGGAGAGGAATTTGTCGGGGAATTCCTTGTAGACTTCCGCCGCCACGCGGTGCACCCAGCGCATCCACTCTTCGGTGGTGCTGACGCCGCCGGGATCGTTGAAGCGCCCGATCATGGACGGGAAGTGCATGTGGTACTTGTCGGTGTCCGGCGAGAAGTCGCGCGGCAGGCCGTCGTCGGCGCCGATGCCGTAGGACGTGGCGGTGGGATTCTTGCGGAAGTATTCCTTGATCACGTTGGCGGCGTATTGCACCGACTCTTCGCTGGTCAGGTTCGGCATGTAGGGATAGACCTTGCCGTCCATGCCCATGGCGAACACTTTCGCATACTTGGGATTGTCCTTCTCCGCGACCGGCGGCAGCACACTGCGCACGGAGCTGTCGCCCGGGATGTTATGCATGGAATCGGGGTTCATGCCGTTGTGGATCTTCCAGCGCGTCTCGGTCGGCCGCAGGTCGGGGGCCATCCAGGAGGTCCACCAGTTGCGCATTTTGAAGTCCGGGTGGCTCACTTCGCTGAGCGTGCCGGTGGTGATGGTCGCCAGCTTCGGGATCACTTCGCCGAAGTCGCCGGGCATATACCAGCGCACGCCCAGCTTGTCGAGAAAGAAGGAGACGGCATACTCGGTGCCGTGGTAGGGCTCGGTGTCGTTGCCGGCCAGCACCAGCGTATTGCCGTCGGTGAGGATGGCGTAGCCCTCTTCTTCACGGAGATTGGTCACCCCGTTGGGGATTTTGGCGTCATACTTCGCCGTCAGTTTGCTTCGGCCGACCAGGATGCGCATCCCGGCCGTTGCGGGCGCGTCATCGGTGACGATGGGCAGCTTGGCGCCGGACATCTTCTCGATATAGGTCTGCAGGTCGCGGGCCGCCCAGGCCACCTTGTCGGCGATGGCCTCCGCGTCGGCCTTGGCCTCGGTCAGGGTGGGAACGGCCTGCGCCGCCGCCGGCGTCACGACGATGACGGCGCGCGCCTGGCCATCCTGCACCAGCGTCATGTCGGCCGATGCTGCCAGGGCGAGCAGGGCGGATAACGCCAGCAGGAACAAAATGAGACAACGTTTCATGAGGGAGCCTCCTTTAAGGCTTGAAAGCTATCTGTATCCTTCGTCACCCGGCGGGGTTTCCCTGCGAGAAGAGGCGACGATCTTATCCTCGATTTGTTAATGCTGTTAACAAGCGCTGTATTTCCAGGGGTTTTGAGCGTGAATCATTGAAAAAACATGCAAAATGATAGGTAGGATATTTCCCCGGCGAAGGGTGTCTGCGGGTGGGGAGGAGCGGCAGATTGGGCTACAGGATAAGCACATTGGCAGCCTGGCCTGTCCCCGGCCGTCAATGGCCGGGCGATGGGTAGACGCCGGCTGAAGCCGGCTCTGGTTGATGACGGGAGGTCTATCTGGCTTCCCGCGGATCGGGGGTCGGGGGCTGTTTCCAGCGCCATTTCGTTTTGTAGGAGAACTGCAGATAGGGCGTGTCGACCTGGCGGCTGTTCTCTGTTTTCGAAATCAGCAAGGCATCGAGGACGCCGCTGGTGAGGAGGGTGCGCTCGACAGGCCAGGCGGGCTTGCCGGTGAGCATCATCTGCTCCACGCCCTGCATCTGGAAGGCAAAGTGCATGCACTTCGGACGGGCCTGGCCCCAGAAGAGGGTGGAATCGATCTTCTTATCGGCGTAGCGCCAGGCGGCGGCCCATTCGCTGGTCGCCCCGGTGAGGGTGAAGAGGTTGGCGCGCAGGCCATCGGTGTAATCGATGATGAAGAGCACCGGATTGGGCGCCGCCTGCTGCAGCGTCTTCTCTTCCACCGGCCGCTCGATGCGACTGAAGGCGGCGGTGAGCAGCGCGGGATCATATTCCTTGCCGGCGGCATCCCACACCGCCTGGCCAACGAGACAGCGGACGGATTTGATGCCGGTTTCGCCGCCCCGGCGACCTTCGACCAGGCACTGGAGCATCTCCAGCCCATGAAAACTGTAGCCGTCGAGCGAGTGATAGGAGATGCCGACGATCTCCTTCACTTTCGCCTTGCGCTTCACATCAGTCGCCGGATAGCGCCAGAAGACCGGCAGCGAGGAGCCGGCCATCAGCGGGATCTTCATCGCCTTCGCCGTGTTGTAGATCCAGCTGGCGTCTTCCCAGGTATCCGCCAGGTGCTTGTCGATGAAGACGGGCACCACCCGCCCGCTGTCCGCGAAGACCTTCACCACCTCGGCGAACAGGCGCCGGTGCGGATACATCACCTGGCCGGTGGGCGAGAGGGGATAATCCGCCCACTCCGTGGAGATCAGCACCCCATCGACCGCCAGCTTGCCGGTGCCGAGGGTGAGGGCGTCAGCGACCGAATTGCATACCGTGAAGCCGTACTCCGCGGCATATTTGGGACTGAGATCATCTTTACTCGGTTTATCGCTGAATACCGACACAATCTTCAACCGGGAGGGCTCGCCCTTGCCGTCAAGGGTATAGGTCTTCAGGATGCGGCTGAAGATGATGTCGGGGTGAGAGCTGGGAAACCAGTCGGCGACGATGACCGCCACCCGTTTCTGCGGCAACGGCGGTGCGGGGTCGGCAGCAAGAGCGATCCGACCCGCCATGCAGGCCAGGATAGTGAAAAGCAGCGCCGACAGGAAAAACCGCATACCGAGCTCCTGATTGAGAGGATGATCTGCCGATGTCATGGTAGGCAGCAGGCGAGGCATGTGTCAAGAGCCCCTGGTCACGACGGCCCGTCCCCGGCCGTCTGAAGCCGGCTTGAGGTGGGGGATGCCTATTACTTACCCACCTGGGGTTTATCTTAAACATCAGCCGGCAGCAATGCGGAGATGGGGCGGCTGGCTAAGATCAGGACGAATACAGGAAAGGTGTGGGTGGAGATTCACAGTCTGGAAGGGTGCGAGAGCCCCGCTCGAATTCGGTGAGCTTTCCTATAATCGGCGGAGCTCTCGCATCCTTCCAGACTGAGAGTGTGCCTTCCGCCGCTGGCCTAGGTTCGGGCGGAGCTCTCGCATCCTTCCAGACTGTGAGTGTGCCTTCCGCCGCTGGGCTAGGTTCGGGCGGAGCTCTCGCATCCTTCCAGACTGAGAGTGTGCCTTCCGCCGCTGGGCTAGGTTCGGGCGGGGCTCTCGCACCCTTCCAGACTGAGAGTGTGCCTTCCGCCGCTGGCCTAGGTTCGGGCGGGGCTCTCGCACCCTTCCAGACTGAGAG
>Ga0172369_10001940_pt1 | contig 29115 bp, 29 predicted proteins | sample LakKiv25m_FD_114539 | JGI IMG/M metagenome (GOLD analysis project Ga0172369, IMG submission 114539) | Freshwater microbial communities from Kabuno Bay, South-Kivu, Congo - kab_022012_11.25m | ecosystem: Environmental > Aquatic > Freshwater > Lake | place: Democratic Republic of the Congo...
ATAAATTAATGAAATATTAACTTTGGAGTATTATAGCAGTTTAAAGAACTATTTTCAGACCCATTTTTTGACACTTAAGCCATGAAATTATAAATTGACGATTGACTTTATGATAAATTTATCATAGAATATGAATGTAGTTGTTGATTCAAGAGTTAATAAAATTATTAACCGGTTTTCCCGAACAGATCGTTCAAGAATTCAAAGAACAATAGAGTTATTTGAAGAAAGAGGTTTCGATTTGAATAAAATTCATCTGAAAAGATTAACGAAAAATCTTTGGGAATTACGGCCAGGGAATATCCGTTTACTGTTTGGATTGATTGATGATCAAGTAATAATAGTGAATGCTTTTGTTAAAAAGACAAATAAAACACCACCGCATGAATTACAAATCGCTGAGAGGCGTTTCCGCCAAAATATATGAAAAATAGACATAAATTAATACCGTTTTCAGAAATAAAAAAAGAATGGATGAAAGATCCAGGATTTCGTCACGAATATGAAAGGTTAGAGACGGAATTTCAAATTGCACGGCAAATAATTGATGCGCGAATTAAGAAAAAAATCACACAAGAAGAATTGGCTAAAAAAGCAAAAACAGGCCAAGCGGTAATTTCCCGGTTAGAAGGGATGAACGGGAAACCTTCAATTTCTCTTCTCGAACGAATTGCCCGAGCTCTCAACATCAAAATGCAGATTACTATTCAGTAAAATCGGTTTCTGGCTTTTTGAGGGAGTTGACGTAAGCGGCGGCAACGACAAAAAGAGACGGCTGGTTATCAACCGTCAGGTAATAATTTTCTTCATCCTTAAAATAGAAATCAGCGGTTTTTTTCTTACCTTTTTCCGCTATCTTTATCGTCAGCTGGGGAGTGGTTAAGCCGTCTTTCAGCGTTTTGTCGAAAATAATATCATTGGTTTTCAAGGTCGCCAGTTCATTAATAAAAAAATCAACGCGGTCTTTCTTGACCGCTTTTCCATTGATCTTCCATCGATCTTTGTCTCTGGCTAATTTCAACGTTGTGTTTCCTTCATCAATGTCGATTGCCGTAATCTCCCCCTGATCGTTGATTAAATATGTCTTCAAATCACGGTAGTCATCCGGCGTAAAAACATCGTCAAAGCCGGCCGCCACGAAAATATTCCGACCATTATTTATCTTTAAATAATTGGTGCGTGGGGTGGAGGGCTTGCCGATAAATAATTCATATTGGCCGCTTTCCGTTTTGATAATGATTTTATCGGGGCCAATTCCCAATTCGGGTTGCCGTTTGACATTAGTCGAGACAATTTCATCCGTATTCAGGTTGGTTAAACCGTCGAGTATTTTATCGATTCTCTCCTGATTCGCCTTATAAACAATCTTATTTTGGTTAATCAACCATTGGTTGTTTTTTTGGATAACGGAAATTGTTTTTCCGTTATGGATAAAGTTGATTTCCTTAACGGAGGTCTTAGAGAGCGAGGAAAAAACAGCAGCCTTTTTAGGCGGAAAGATTTTTTCAATATTGCTTTTAAGAAAAACCCCCAATATCAAAAATATCAATACCATTGATAAAACGGTTATTCTAATCTGATTTTTTTTCATAGCGCGTGGTAAAATATAATAACTTAAATATTATAGCAATAATGAAACGATATATCTTTTTGAAGCTCGGCGGCAGTTTGATTACCGATAAAGAAAAACCATTTACGGTGAAAAGAAAAAACATCATCGAGTTGGCTTGTCAAATAAAAGCGGCTTTGGATGAAGACAAAAACCTTCGTTTGGTTATCGGTAACGGAGCCGGATCATTTGCTCACTACCCGGCAGCCAAATACAAAATGAAAGACGGAATAAAGGAAGATAATCAAATAATGGGTTTCTGTGAGGTCCAAAATGCGGCCTCCAGATTAAACCGTATTATCGTTGCGGAGTTATTGAAAGTCGGGGTTCGCGCCATTGGTTTGAATCCGTCTTCGATGATGGTAACCCGTGGCGGTAAAGTTAAGAAATTCTTTATTGATCCGATTATTGACCTTTTGGCATTAGGGATTACTCCGGTTGTTTTCGGCGATATTGTTTTTGATGAAAAAACGGGTGCCTGCATATTTTCTACGGAAAAAATCCTTAAAGAAATTGCCCTGAGATTCGTTAAGAAAGGATTTCTTTTGGCAAAGATTATTCATACGGGCATTACGCGTGGAGTTATTGATAATAAAGGTGAAATTATTCCCCAAATTTCCCGTGACAATTATGGCAATTTCGTCAAACAAATCAATGGCGCAAAAGGTTTTGACGTTACCGGTGGAATGCTGCATAAGGTTAATGAATCGCTGGAGTTGGCAAAGAGCGGCATAAAAAGCTTGATCCTGAACGGCGTATCGGAAAAAAATCTTCTCAAAAGAGCGTTATTGGAACAAGAAGTCAGCGGCACGATGATTAATTAGGGCGCGATAGTCGGGATAATCAGGCGCCAACCGCCTCCTGAGGTGTCGATGATTTGATTACCCAATATTGTGCCCATAAACAGGGTAAAGACAGTGAAGACGGCGATAACCAGAATCATACCGACGGCAGCACTCGTTATCTTGTTTTGCGCTTTGGCTATCTTTTCTTTTTCTCCGCCCGACACGATCCAATCGAAAGTGCCAAGCAGCATATAAAGCAATAGCAGCCCGGCCGCAAGCAGCAAAACCAACTGCAGTGCGACACTCAATAATTTGGAAATGCCCGCAACGGGGTCTCCTCCTCCGAGATTGCCGGCCGGAGGGGAAATCTGGCCGAAAAGTTTGGTGAGTGTCGGATTTGCCGTCGGGTTTTGAGCGATTATTTTTGTCATAAAAGTGATTGTCCTTGAATGTTTAATATCATGGAAATAATTTTAACTAAAATATAAGCGCTGATGACGACGACTAAACCGACAACGCCCCAAATAATGGTTTTTTGGGCTTTGGCGATTTCTTCCGCTTTGCCTTCGCTTGTCAAATATTTGAAAGCCGCCTGAAACGTTACGATCAAAAAAAGCAATCCTGCACCCAGTGACAAAAGCGGTATGATGACGTTAAGCAATGTGCTGATATTGCCGATTCTGGCCGTCGGGAAAGATGTTTCGTTAATAAACGGGGTAGGTGTAGAAGCTTGTGCCAATAACATATTTCTTTAGTCTATTATAATGGCATGGTAAAATCAAGGATATGAAAATTCCCAACCACGTCGCAATTATTCCCGACGGTAATCGACGTTTTGCCAAAGAACATAACCTGCCGACTTTTGAAGGTCATCGGCAGGGATTCGAACGAATTATTGCCATGAGTGAAAAAGCGCGGCAAATGGGGATAAAAATTCTTACTATTTGGGCTTTTTCGACCGAAAATTGGCAAAGATCGGAAAATGAAGTGAAATATCTGATGAAAATATATGAAACGATGATCGACCGCTATTTGAAACAAGCTTTGAAAAATAAGATGAGAATTATCCATCTGGGAAGAAAAGACAGGCTTAACCAAAAATTAAAAAAGAAAATAATTAAAGCCGAATCAGACACCGGAGGATTCAACAGATATTATTTAAATATCGCTTTGGATTACGGAGGCAGAGACGAAATTATAAGGGCGATAAGGAAATATCAAATTTACGACGAGGCCGCTCTTGAGCAAAACTTAGATACAAGGGATTTGCCTCAATCAAATGTCGATTTGGTTATCAGGACCGGTGGAGAACAGCGTACTTCGGGCTTTTTGATTTGGCAGGCAGCGTATGCCGAATATATTTTCGTCAATAAATATTTGCCAGATTTTACGCCGGAAGATTTCGAAAAATGCATTAAAAAATACTCCCGAAGACAAAGAAGATTCGGTAAATAGGCGGGAATTTATGTATAATATTTTTTATGTTCACTCCCTCCTTCATTATCACCAATAAAATTCTTAATTATATTTCCCGTATTGAAGCGGCCGAAGAAGTGATCCGCCATTCGCCGCTTTTGCCTTTATGGGAAAAACAATTCAAAGAAGACGCGATCGTCCGCGCCGCTTATCACGGTACCCACATCGAAGGCAATCAACTGCAGAAAGACGATGCCAAAAATGTCCTTCTCGGCCGCGACATCATCGGCCGGCCGCGCGATATTCAGGAAGTCATCAATTACCGGAAAGTGATTGATTTTGTTGATGAGGAAGCAAAAAAAGAAATCGACAAGATTACCGAGCCCCTGGTGAAAAAACTGCATCGTTTGATTACCGATCGGATTATTGATCCGGCCCAGGCCGGCGAATACCGGACAAAACAGGTAATCATCCGCAATTCGGCAACCGGCGAAGTGACTTTCCGGCCGCCTCCGGCCATGGAAGTCCAGTTTTTGATGCGGGAGTTTGTTTATTGGATTAATAAAATAACCAAGGACGATATGCATCCGGTTTTAAAAGCGGGTATTGTTCATCACGAACTGGTGCGTATCCATCCGTTTATCGACGGCAACGGCCGGGTAGCCAGGGTTCTGGCAACTTTAATTTTGCTTTTGGGTGGCTATGATATCCGCCGGTTTTTTTCCTTGGAAGAATATTACGATAAAGATGCGATTGCCTATTACCAGAATTTACAGAAAGCCTCGGCCGGCGATTTGAGCAGTTGGCTTGAGTATTTTACTCTTGGGGCAGCTATCGAGTTTGACCGGGTCAAAGAAAAAATTCTAAAGCTTTCCAAAGACGTGAAGATGAAAGAAAAATTCGGCGGGAAGCAAATTTATTTGACGGAGCGGCAAATTAAAATTATCGAATACATCCAGGAAATCGGTTATCTGCAAAACCAGTCTTTTATGACAATTTTTACTGATATATCTGAAGATTCAGTGCTTCGTGACGTGCAGGATCTTACCAAAAAAGGCCTCATCAAAAAAGTCGGCAGCACCAAGGCAGCCAGATACGTGATGGTATAATGACTATTTTCTCTTCAATAATCTCACTGCGCCGTAGAGGGCAAAAATAAAGGGAAGGGCAAGCATGTTGCCGTAGCGGAAAAGGTCTTTTTGCGTATCGGTCATTTCCGGCAAAGGATAAAAGTTGATAGCGCGCGATAAAATCCCGGTCAAAGCTCCGCCCGACGCCAAATTATTCAAAACATTCAAAATAAATTCCAGATTATTGGATTGGCCGTTCAAAAATTGGTTCATGGCGAATTTCGAAGACGGGATAACGATAATTTGCGATTTGCCCGATTCGGCCTCGGCCGCTAAAGTAAATTGTTTCAAATCGGAAGATTTGGGGTTGGCAATTTCCTGGGGATTTAAAGTAAAGCTGTTTTTTTGCTCCCACGATTTGGGTGTCGACTTGATGAGTTCCTTCGTTTTGCTATTTTTCTTTTTCTCCAAGGTAATTGATGAAGTCCAGGGAAAAGTCAATTGATTAACATTGCTGAAATAAGATGTCGTTTCGGCAAAAACATTGGTTTTCAACCAAAAAGGGTAAGCGGCGAGGACCTGCATGGTTGTGTTGCCGAAATTGACGAGTTCGGATGAAGTGGATAAAATTAAATCATTATTAACCCTGATGCCGTAATCGCCGATTAAAGGAAATAAATCGTGTTGCGCCGGCATCGTAGTAAAATTGTCCGTAATCCAAATGCTGTCGACGAAAAAAACCGCTTTGCCGCCGTTTTTCAGATAATTTTTTATTGTCTTGATTTCATCCGCTTCATATTTTTTCTTATTGTCATCGAAAACGATGATCGCTTTGTTTGAAGAGTCAAGTTCTTTGTCGGTTAATTTGACGCTGCCGATTTGATTAAGATTGAATTGTTGCCCGGCAATTTCCTTGAGTATGTAATGCGGATCCTGGGTTGATATTTGATTGGTATTTTCGCCGATAAAACCTATTTTGGGGATTTCCTTCCGCGTCATTTTATAGATAGTCGAGGTTAGACGGTATTCCAAATTTTGGGCCTCGGTTACCTGGGGTAAAGCTTCCTTTTTGTCGCTAAAATTCAAAGCGATGCCGAAATAGGCGGTCGTCACGGCATATTTATCTTTTTCCAACTGGGAAAATTGCAACTGCGGAATATTCAGATTTTTGGCATCATTTAGCGCGTTTTCATCTTTTTTCGGATTAATTATTTTGACGGTTATCTTGTTGCCGCCGGCTTTTTTGTATTCGTTCAACAAATCGACAACCTCGGTTTTTATAGGAATCAATTGGGTGGGCAGATCGGAGGAAACGAAAAACCGGATAGTTACCAAATCGTCCAAATTATCGAGAATTTTTTTGGTGGCGGGCGATAAAGTATAAGCCTGGCCTTTGGAAAGGTCGGCTCTTAGGGAAACAGGACTCAAAAGCAAATTGACCAGGAAAAAAATTATTCCTACCGCCAAATAAAGCGCCGTATTTTCAAAACGACCAAGTTTGAACAGCCGGATTAAATTGATTGTTTTCAGTTTATTAAACATGATCTTTTGCTAATTTCTTTTTTCCAAATTGACAATGGTTAAAAACAAAAAGCCGGCAATCAGACTTAGGAAATAAATTAAAGAGCGGATGTCTAAAATTCCTTTGACGAAATTTTCCAAATGATAAAGCGGGGTGAAATTGGTCAGGAAATCTTGGATAAACTTGGGGATGGCCGTCGCCAAAAAATCGGTAGAGAGCACAAGAAGCAAAAAACTGACCAAAATACTGACTAAAAAAGCAACGATCTGATTTTTCGTGAGGCTGGAAAAAAATATGGCAATGGCGGTCAAACCGGCCGCAAATAAAATTTCACCAAGGTAACCGATGACTATTTCCGGATAATAAACTTTGGCAACCAGTGACAGGGAAATCGGTAAACCAAAAGTCAATATCAGTCCGAAGCTGACAATCGTCAGCACTGCCAAAAATTTCGCCGCGACAATTTGCGTTTCGGAAAACGGCAATGTCAGCAGCACTTCGATCGTATTCTGGCGTTTTTCTTCGGCAAATGACCGCATGGAAAGGGCGGGAACGAAAACCAAAAATAACCAGGGCAGCAAACCAAAAAGCGGTCTCATCGAAGCCGAACCGGTAACGAAAATATCCTTGACGAAAAAGAAGTTGGCAAAAACGGCAAAGAGAATGACGATGATATATCCGACAGGATTATTGAGATAATAATTAAGTTCTTTTTTATATAGCGTCAGCATAGTTTATTTAATCAGTTTTCTAAACAGTTTTTCCACCGTTCCCTTACCTTTCGGTTTGCCGTCGTCGTAGACGATTTTACCGGCGTTTATGATGATTAGACGGCTGGCAACTTCTTCCACCTCGGAAAGGATATGGGTGGAAAAAATTATCGTTTTTTTAAGTGACAGTTTTTTAATCAGTTCTTTAATTTTTTCTTGTTCCAAGGGGTCCAGCCCCGATGTTGGCTCGTCAAGGATAAGGATTTTGGGATTTCCCAACATTGAAGCAGCCAATCCTACGCGCTGTTTGAATCCTCTTGATAATTCTTCGATCCTGCTTTGCAGGACATCTTCCAGCCCGACTTCTTTAGCCGTTGCCAGGTAACTGCCGGCTTGTTTGACATCGGCAACAAACTTCAAATATTCGGAAACTTTCATTTCCGGATAAAGCGGATTATTTTCCGGAAGATAGCCGATCGTTTTGAGGATTTCGATACGGTTGTCGACAGGATTAAAATTATTGACGGAAATTTTTCCCTGGGTAGGCGACAGGTAACCAAGAATCAAGCGCATGGTGGTTGTTTTACCCGCGCCATTCGGTCCCAAAAAGCCGATGATATCTTTTTCCTTGGCGCTGAAGCTAATATCGGAAACGGCGGCTTTGTCTTTGAATTTTTTAGTGACGTCGGTTAAAGAAATCATGGAACAATTTTAAACCATGGAGAAATTATTTTCAATCGTTGGCCAATCGATGTTTCCGAAAAAAGCATCGATATAATTGGCGCGGACAGTGCCGTAATCGATAAAGTATGCGTGTTCATAAGTATCAAGGGCAACGATCGGTTTGGCATCCCAGAAGAGATAGGTATTTTGGGTGTCGCCGAGATGATTGAATAATCTTTGTTCGCGACTATTCCAAACCGTCCACGCCCAGCCTCGAGCGGCTAAGCCGGTGGCTTTCATATCTTTCAGATAATTTTCGAATGAGCCAAAATCTTTATCTATCTGTTGTGCGATTTTGCCTGCCGGTTGTCCGCCTTCTCCTCCGAGGTGGTTGAAATATATTTCATGGTTGACGATTCCGCCCCAGGCAAAAGAAAGTTCAACTTTCAGTTCCCGGATGGGCGAATATACTTGATTTCCTTTGCTAAAATCCTCGTTGCCGAGGTTATTCAGTTTCCCGTTTATCTCATTGTATTTGGTTACGTATCCCTGATAAAGTTTGAGATGTTCCTCGATTGTCCGCCGCGAAATACCGTCCATTTCAAAAATTTTACCGTTAAAAGTTTTTGGCTCTATTGTTTTAGTTGTCATATGGAAATTATCGGCGCGATATTTTAATTTTAAACAATAAATCGGTAAGGAAATGGTAATAGTTTATTTCTTAAGAAGATCCGGCCGTTTTTTTAGAGTTTCTTCATGGGCTTTTTTCAGCCGCCACTCCCGGATTTTTTTATGGTTGCCGCTTAACAAAATCTCCGGCACTTTTTTTCCCCTAAATTCCTCCGGTCTCGTGTAGTGGGGATATTCGAGAAGCACTTTTTCCTTAAAGACAAAAAAACTTTCTTCTTCGGTTGCGTCTTCTTTTCTAAGAACTCCGGGGATAAGACGCGTTATCGAATCGATTACGGCAGCGGCGGTAATTTCTCCGCCGGTCATCACGAAATCGCCCAAAGAAATTTCTTCATCGACGTAATCCAATACCCGTTCATCGACTCCTTCATAATGTCCGGCGATAATAATCAAATGATCCAACTGACTATATCTTTTGGCAAACGATTGATTAAATAACCTGCCTTTAGCGCTGGTTAAAACTGTTTTGACTCTTTGATTTTTAATATGTGATTTTGATATTTGATATTTTATATTTGATATTGCATTGAACATCGGTTCAACCCTCAGTATCATTCCCGCTCCGCCTCCGTAGGGCCGATCATCAACGGTTCCGTAATCGTCAATGGCAAAATCGCGTAAATTGACCAGTTCGATTTCGACTAATTTTTTTTCCTGCGCCCGTTTAATGATGCTTTCGTTAAAAAACCCGGTAAACATTCCAGGAAAGAGAGTAATGATAGAAATCTTCATATTGATATTATAATTGTTTCATTAATGAAAAAGATAATATTGTTTGCCATAAAATTCTATCAGCAGACTTCGTTTTTTCACGGATATTTTTTCCGGGCACTGTTTTTAACCGATAAAGTTTGCCGGTTTGTGCCGACTTGTTCCGAATATACATATCAAGCGGTCGACAGGTATGGAGTCTTTAAAGGATTGTTTTTAGGATTAAATAGAATCCGGCGCTGCCATCCTTGGAACAAAGGAGGTTTTGATCCAGTTCCGGACAAAGCAGAAAAATCAGATAAACCGGAAATTTATTGTTGATTTTGACGTTGATTTATTGTTATAATTAGCAATCCTCGTTACTAATTGCTAATAGCGTATGGACGTCAGTTATCAACCGCCGGTTCAGGAGATAAATGCTTTGGAAAAGTATACGGTCAATTTGACCAAAAGAGCCAAAGAAGGCAAACTCGATCCGGTAATCGGCCGCGACGATGAAGTCCGCCGGGTAATCCAGATTTTATCCCGCCGGACGAAAAACAACCCCGTCCTTTTAGGAGATCCGGGAGTGGGGAAAACGGCCATTGTTGAAGGTTTGGCGCAGCGGATAAATTCCGGCGACGTGCCGGATACCTTAAAGAACAAACAACTTTTATCTTTGGATTTGGCCGGTATATTGGCTGGAGCTGCCTATCGCGGCGAATTCGAACAGCGCCTGAAAAAATTGTTGGAAGCGGTTGAACGCGGCAGCGGAAAATACATCCTGTTTATTGATGAACTGCATACGATTGTCGGTGCCGGCCGGGCAGAGGGGGCGGTTGATGCCGGCAGCATGTTGAAACCGGCACTGGCTCGGGGCGAACTTCACGCCATTGGTGCGACGACCGTGCGGGAATACCGACAATATATTGAAAAAGATGCCGCCTTTGAAAGACGTTTTCAGCCGGTTTTTATCGATGAACCTTCGCTGGAATCTTCCGTCGCGATTTTAAGGGGAATCAAGGAAAAGTACGAAGTCCATCACGGCATAAAAATTTCCGACGATGCGGTAATTGCGGCTGTCAATCTTTCGGTCCGTTATATTACCGACCGATATCTTCCGGATAAGGCAATAGATCTGATCGATGAAGCGGCCGCGGCGGCAAAAATCGAAATCGAATCGATGCCTTTATCTTTAGATCAGATAAAAAGGAAAATTACTCAACTGGACATCGAGGCGGCCGCTTTAAGAAGAGAGAGAGGATTGGACGCCAGAAAAAAAGCGCTGGAGGAAGAAAGAAAAGATTTGCAAAAACAGTTCAATGAATTAAATAAACGCTGGCAGGAACAAAAAAAAATTATTTCGGAGTTGCAAAAATATCGTTTGCAGTCGGATCAGCTGAAAGCGGAATTGGAGCGGGCCGAGCGGGAAGTTCTATTGGAAAAAGCCGCCGAGCTCAAATATGGAAAAATTCCGGCGGTACAGAAAAAATTGAAGGAGGCGGAGGAAAAATGGAAAACGATTGCGGAAACGGAACGTTTACTTAAAGAAAAAGTAACCGATGAAGATATTGCCCGGGTTGTTTCCCGTTGGACAGGAATACCGGCGATGCGTTTGCTGTCGAACGAATCGGAAAAATTAATCAATTTGGAAAAAGAATTGAAAGAAAGAGTGGTCGGCCAGGATTATGCCCTAAAAAAAATCGCCAATGCGATCAGAAGGTCACGCGCCGGCCTTGCCGAAGAGAACCGGCCGATCGGATCATTCCTGTTTTTGGGGCCGACCGGTGTCGGTAAAACCGAAACCGTCAAAGTTTTGGCTTATTCGCTTTTTAATGACGAAAAAGCATTGATAAGGATCGATATGAGCGAATATCAGGAACCGCATACGGTTGCCCGTCTGATCGGGGCGCCTCCCGGGTATGTTGGATATGAAGAGGGCGGGCAGTTAACCGAAGCGGTCAGACGCAAACCCTATTCGGTAATTCTTTTTGATGAAGTGGAAAAAGCTGATCCGCAAATATTCAACGCTTTTTTGCAGATCCTTGACGAGGGAAGATTGACCGACGGCCGGGGGAGAATGGTGAATTTCAAAAACACGATTATCGTTTTGACGTCCAATTTGGGAAGCGAACTTTTTCGCGGCGGTCCTGACGGCCAGAAACGGGATGATCTCGTCATGGAGCTTGTAAGGCGCCACTTTAAACCGGAGTTCATCAACCGTCTTGACTCGATTATTATCTTCAATGATTTAAACGAAAAAATTATCGAAAAAATTATCGATATTCAAGTCAAAAATCTTAATGCCCGGCTGGAAAAGCAAAATCTGTTTTTGGAAGTAACGGCCGCCGCTAAAAAATACCTGCGGATCGTCGGTTTTGACCGGGTTTACGGAGCACGGCCTTTAAAAAGAATATTGGACGAGCTTATTATCGATGAAGTGGCAATGTTTATTGTCGAGGGAAAAATCAAGCCCCTTGATAAAGTGCTTGTCGATTACCGGCAGGGCAAAATGCGGCTTGAGATTAAAAAACCGAGTTGACAACAGGTATACTGATATTGTGACAAAAACTAATAAGCTATTGGTTTTTCTTTTTCTCCTTTCCGTTTTTTTGCTTTCCTTTTTACCGGTAAAAGATACCGACTTCGGCTGGCATTATCGTTGCGGTCATGATTTTCTTGAATCGGGAAAATTATGTCTGGAAAATAATTATGCCTATTTCCTGCCCGACTACCAATCCCATAATCCCAGTTTTTTATATGATTTCTTTTTGGCTTTCGTTTATGACCGCTCCGGTTTTTTCGGCGTAAGTATTGCCGGGGCAATAGCGATCACTCTTGCGGCTTTTATTTTTTTGAACTTATCCGAAGCGGATTTATGGCAAAAATTTATTGCTTTTTATCTTATATATTTCCTTTCCTCGGCGGTTTTTGCTTATGGCTTGCGGTCGCAAATTGTCACTTATTTATTTTTCCTTTTGGTCTTATTTCTTCTGCATAAAGCCAGGACTTCGGACCGGCGTTATTTATTATTTTTTCCGCTTTTGTTTTTGATATGGGTCAATACCCATATCGGTTTTTTTATCGGATTTCTTCTTATCGGAATATTATCTTTAACGGCCGACAAAAAATATGTTTTAAAATATGTGTTGCCGGTGTTTGTTCTTTCGCTTGCCGCAACCCTGATCAACCCTTTCGGAATAAATGTTTATTACGGGATTTTCGGCCATGCGATTTCACCTTTGAGTCAAATGATTGCCGAATGGGTGCCTCCGCCTTTTTTCTATCAACAAATCCTGATAATCGGTTTGTCATCCGCAACGGTTTTTTTATTAATCAGGCAAAAAAAATTTCTTCTTTCCACCTTTCTGCTGATTTTGGTATTTTGCGTCCTGGCCATTACCGCCCGAAGAAATTTACCTTTTTTCTACACGGTTTTCTTTTATATTTTATTCAATTGCCTGAATTTCAATTCGGTCAAACACCTGAACGAACTCCTGACGCCGGCAATCTTATCGTTCAATTTTATCTTATTGGTTATCCGGGTTCCGCAAACTTTATCTTTTAACCGTTCCTGGAGAGAATATTGCGATCACGGCATGGTGACATATCCGTGTGAGACGATAAAGGCTTATTCCGGGCTTTCCGGCAATGTTTTCAACACCTATGAATGGGGAGGTTTTTTGATTTGGCAAAAACCCGAAATGAAAGTTTTTGTTGATGGCCGGATGCCGGCCTGGAAAGATGAAGACGGAAAAAGTCCTTATCGGGTTTTTTTGGAAATTTGGTATGCCGGCGCCGGCTGGAACGAAAAGCTGAAAAAATGGAAAACCGATTATATTCTTATCAGGAATCAAACTCCCTTGGATGATCTTTTAAAAAATAATAAAGAGCAATCGAAATATCATTGGTACGAAGTTTATCGCGGCCGCGATGCGGTTATTTATAAATATGTCAATTAATCGTATGGATGAAACATTGCTTTATTATCTTTCTTTTTCCCATTGCGACGGCATCGGGCCGATGCGGCTCAAAAGTTTGGTCGGTTATTTCGGCAGTGTGAAAAAAGCTTACCGGGCGCCGATTGACGAAATCAAATCCGTCATCGGGTCTCAAACGGCAGAGAACTTCAGAAAATTCAGGCACCGGTTCAATCCGATAGTAAAACTGGAAGAACTAAAGAAGAAAAATATCGGAGTACTGCACCGGGAAAGCGATAACTACCCGTCACCCCTGAAAAATATTCCCGATCCGCCAATTTGTTTATACGTTAAAGGCAATCCGGATAATTTCAATTTCGACGATGATTATTTTTTTAGCGTTGTCGGTACCAGAAAGCCGACAAGTTACGGTGAATTGTTGACTAAAAAATTTACCAGGGAACTGGTTCAGGCAGGCTTTATCATCGTCTCGGGAATGGCGCTTGGGGTTGACGCGATCGCTCATGAAACCGCGCTTAACGCGGGCGGCAAAACGATTGCCGTTTTGGGCTGCGGCGTCGACATTGTTTATCCGGTTGCCAACACGAATCTTTATCGCCGGATTATCGAAACGGGCAGTTTGATCATGTCCGAATTTCCGCCGGGCCATACGGTCGTAAAAGGTTTATTCGTTGCCCGTAATCGGATAGTCTCCGGGTTATCGAAAGGAATCATGGTGACAGAGGGCGCCAAAGATTCCGGCGCTTTGATTACGGTCAAATATGCTGCCAATCAGGGGAAAGAGGTTTTTGCGCCTCCGGCGCCAATTACTTCGGAAATGTCGGAAGCCCCAAATTCCATCCTTAAGCAAGGAGCCAAATTGGTTACCTCGGTCGAGGATATTCTTGAGGAATTCGATCTAAAAATGGTTCCTAAAAAACAATCGCAAGTGCGTCTGCAGTTGAGTTTGGAGGAAAAATCCATTTTCGAATCCTTGTTGGAGGAGCCGCGTTTAGCCAATGATTTGGCGGTTACCGGTAACACGACCATAGATAAAATTTTAAATACTCTTTCCCTGTTGGAAATTAAGGGAGTAATCGAAAAAAACAGCGAAGGAAAATACCAACTGAAACAATACTAAGAATTGTTTTTCAATGAATCGAGTTTTTGCAGCCGGCGGATATATTTATCTTCGGTTTTGGGGACGGAGTTGATGAAAGTATCAATAAGCTTTTTCGCTTTTTCAAGATCATAGTAATCGGCCGCCAAAGCAAGGACATTGATATGGTCATTTTCCCGTGCATGAGCGACTTGTTCTTCGGAAAAACCAACGGCGCAGCGGATGCCGGAAAACCGGTTGACGGTAATGCAAACGCCGGCTCCCGAGCCGCAAAGAACCAAACCTAAAAATTCCTGGGGATTTTGCAGGACGGCCTGAGCGACTTTTTGGGCAAAATCCGGATAATCGTCAAGGGGGTCGAGTTCGTAATTGCCAAGGTCCTCAATACGAATATTATTTTCCTGGAGATATTCCATCAGCTTATTTTTCAGCTCAAAACCTCGATGGTCAGCGCCAACGAAGATGGTCATGATAAAAGTATAACATATTTTAAAAAGGTGACCCCTTGAAAACTCAAGGGGTCACCTTGCGAAACGATAAGAAATTTATTTGATAACCCTTTTCAAACTTTTTCCGGCGGTAAAACCCGGGGTTTTTGTCGCCGGGATTTGAATTTCGGCGCCGGTTTGCGGATTTCTTCCTTTGCGCGTCGCTCTTTTGCGAACCATGAAAGTACCAAAACCGGTAACGACGACTTTCTCACCTCTTTTCATCGCGTCGGTGACGGCGGAGAAGATCGTGTTGACGGCATCTTTGGCCGCTTTGGCGGTGAGGCCGGCTTTTTTGGCAACCTGGGCAACTAAATCTGCCTTTGTCATATATTTTTCACCCCCTCTTTTTGATTTTTTTAATGAAAAATGATGAATAATTACCTCATAGAATAGAGAGTTTTAAGCCTCTTGTCAATCTATATTAAAAATATCTTATTATAACAATCTATATCAAAAATGGGTTATTGGGACAATATAAAGCAGAAAGTTGATAATCAAATCTTCGTCACCGACTCTGCCCGATATTCACGGATGACGGTGATTTTTATTTGCCCGGGAAAAACATCGAATTTCTGTTCGAGTTCTTCTTTGATTTTGGCTGCCAGGATGGTTGTTTCATCATCGGTCAAATCTTCGGGCCTGACGATTACCCGAAGCTCGCGGCCGGCCTGCAAAGCGAAAGCGTCTTTAACGCCTTTTTTTGTTTTGGCCGCGTCTTCGATCGTTTTAATCCGTTTCAGATATTCTTCGAAATCCTCATGGCGGGCACCGGGCCGGCCGCCGGAAACGGCATCACCGATATAAACGATGACGGATTCGATCGACGGAAAAGGAATATCTTCATGGTGGCTGGCAACACAATCGATAACTTTTTGCGGAAAACGGTATTTTTTCAGAAGCTCCACTCCAAGCTCGACATGCGAACCTTCTTTGTCGGTTATTACTTTACCGATATCATGCAAGAGACAACCCAGTTTAACCGTGTTGACATCGGCTTTCAATTCATGAGCCAAGGCAATGCCGATCCTGGTTTCTTCAAGGGTATGAAGGATCATGTTTTGTCCGTAAGAATAACGGTATTTGAATTTTCCCAATAGTTTGGTAATTTCTGCCGGAAGATTAAAGACGCTGACTTTGTGAGCCAGTTCTTCGCCGGCGCGGAAAATGACCTTGTCGATTTCTTCTTTGGTTTTGGTAACGATTTCTTCTATTCGCTGGGGTTGGATGCGGCCGTCCTTGATCAATCTTTCGAGCGACAGGCGGGCGATTTCCCTTTTGGCGGCGTCAAACGACGACAATTTCATGACGCCTTCTTCTTCCAGATCGACATCGACACCGGTCGCCAGTTCGAAAGCGCGGATATTCCGGCCGTCTTTACCGATGATCCGGCCTTTGAATTCTTCATTGGGTAAGTGGACAACGGACAACGTAAACTCGGAAACATAATCGGTCGCGCCGTAACGCATTGCGTCAACCAATATTTCCTTGGCCTTTTCATCGGCTTTTTGCTTGACTTCTTCCTCCGTCTGTTTTATTTTTTTGGCGATATCGACTTTGAGTTTTTCTTCCCATCCCTGAAGAAGCAAATTGCGCGCCTGATCTTTGGTCATTTGGGCGACTTTTTCCAATTTCTGCAGGATTGTTTCCCTTTTTTCTTCCAGATCTTTTTTAAGAAGTTCGTTTTGTTGCTTTTCCTTTTCGAAGACTTCTTTTTGCTTGGTCAGACTGGTTTCTTTTTCTTCGATTTGCTGATTGGCATGAGCCAATCTTTTTTCCGCCTCAAGCGATTCGCCGATCGTTTTTCTGGCTTCGCGCTCCGCTTCCTGTTTGATTTTTAAAGCTTCTTCGTTGGCCTGGAAAATGATTTCTTTAGCCTGTTGTTTTGTTTTGGATAATTCTTCTTCTTGGGCTTTTTTATTAAAAAATATTCTATCCAACAGATTTTTAAACATAAGGGTGTGCCTTACGTCTCAAGGGGATATTTTTAGGAATATATCAGACGGTGATGAATGATGCGCATAATTTCATAAAACCTAATTTCTGATTTTCTATTCTCCTCAAGACAATTTCTAATGTTAGTATTTTATCACTTCTTTTCCAAGGTATCAATGGCTTTTCTAATTAATGCAAAACTGAAGCCGCGGCGGGAGAGGAAGGCGGTCGCTTTTTGTAAACGCTTAAGACGGGGGAGATTGCTCCATTGATGCCACCTCCGGCTTAAGGCTTTATAGGCCAAGTCGTCTTCTTCAATAGGGTGATTCTCGAAGTAATTATTGATCAGATTTTTGTCGACGCCCAGGCGCATCATTTCCACCATCAAAACGAAGCGGCTTTTTGGTTTGGCGCTACTTCGTTGTTCAACAAACCAATTCATGAAGTTTTGATCATTAATTAAATTTTGTTCTTTAAGTTCTTGAATCACTCTTTCGATTATTTTTTGCTCAAAACGAAATTTCTCGGCCTTTTTTTGAAGATATGTTTCAACCTCTTTTTCCGTCCGCGGCCGAAATTTCAAATAGAAATATGATAAGTTAAGCGCCTTGATAAACGATTCGTCATTAGTCATTGAGAATATGATTTATTTTTTATTGATGACTTTATCTTCAACCGCCTTCATGATGGCATGTTTCATTTTTTCGTCATCGGCCAAAGTCAGTTTAACCTGCTCTTTGCCTTGACCCAATAATTTCTCGCCGTATTTGATGAAAGCGCCGCTTTTGGTTAAAATACCGCTGGCGATTGCGGCATCGATAAAGCCTTCATCGCGGTCGACGCCTTCGGCCGTAACCACCATTTCCGCTTCCTTAAAAGGCGGCGCCACTTTATTTTTGACGATCTTGATGCGATGGCGGGAACCGTAAACCTGGTTGTTTTTTTTCAGCGTTTCGATTTTGCGGATATCCATGCGGATTGAAGCGTAAAATTTCAAAGCCATCCCTCCCGGCGTCGTTTCCGGATTGCCGAACATGATACCGATTTTCAGGCGGATCTGGTTGGTGAAAACAATGGTTGTTCTTGATTTGGAAATTACGCCGGTCAGTTTTCTTAAAGCCTGGGACATGAGTCTTGCCTGAACACCCATTTGCGAATCGCCCATTTCGCCTTCGATTTCCGATCGCGGTACGAGTGCGGCAACCGAATCGACGATTACCAGGTCAACGCCGCCGGAACGGATTAAGGCTTCGGCAATTTCCAAAGCCTGTTCGCCGGTATCCGGTTGGGAAACCAACAGATCGTCGAGATTAACTCCGAGCGTTTTGGCCCATTGCGGATCAAGCGCGTGTTCGGCATCGATAAATGCGGCCACGCCTTTATTTTTTTGGACTTCGGCAATCAGTAAAAGACAAATAGTCGTTTTTCCCGAAGATTCCGGACCGAAAATTTCAATCACTCTTCCTTTGGGAATACCGCCGACGCCAAGGGCAACGTCCAGGGGCAAAATTCCGGTTTTAATGACATCGATTACCGCAGTTGGTGCTTCGCCGAGACGCATGATTGATCCTTTACCGAATTGTTTTTGAATCTGTTCGATCGCGAGGGTAACTGCTTGTTGTTTGGGACTGACTTTTTCTTCTCCGTTTTTCATAAAAATTTAATAATTGTTGATAAACAAAGTATACTATATTTATTCCTCTTTCGCTCTATACTGCAAGGCTTCGGCTATATAATCTGCCTCTATTTTTTCGTTACCGTTCAAATCGGCGATCGTTTGGGCAATTTTGATGATTTTGAAATAGGAGCGGGCCGAAAGCGACAGACTGGCGATTGCCTGTTTGAGAAGGTTGCTGGCTTCAACCGTGAGTTGGCAGAATTTTTTTATTTCCTTAGTCGTCATTTCGCTGTTTGTTTTGACCGGTAAATTTTCGAATCTTTTTCTTTGCCGCCCGCGGGCATTTTGTACCCTTTCCCGGACTTTGGCGCTTGGTTCGGAAACGAAAGCGGTCATCAGTTTTCCTTCTTCGACCGGAGGTACATCCACATGAAGATCGATGCGGTCGAGCAGTGGGCCGGAAAGCCGTTTGCGATACCTTAAAATTATTCCCGGCAAACAATGGCATTGTTTTTTTGGGTGTCCCAAAAATCCGCACGGACAAGGGTTGGAGGCGGCCAGGAGCAAAAAGCGGCAGGGAAAAGTGAGGGAACCGGCGGCGCGGGAGATGGCGACTTTTCCGTCTTCCAAAGGTTGGCGCAGCGCCTCCAGAACCGAGCGGGGGAATTCGGGAAACTCGTCCAAAAATAAAACGCCGCGGTGGGCTAAAGAAACTTCGCCGGGTAAAGGATTACTGCCGCCGCCTATAAGGCCGATTCTTGAGGTGGTATGGTGGGGAGAGCGGAAAGGCCGGGTTAAAATGAAACCGTTATCGATCAGTCCTAAAATAGAATATATTTTAGTTACCTCAAGCACCTCTTCTTTGTCAAGCGGTGGCAAGATTGAGGGAAAAGCGCGCGACAGCATGGTTTTACCGGCGCCGGGGACGCCGCGAAGATGGAGATTGTGATAACCGCTGGCCGCAATCTCAAGTGCCCGTTTTGCCTGTTCCTGGCCTTTGATATCGGCAAAATCAAATTCGGATTTTCCTTCCCGGATCAGACTATTCAAATCGACAGCCGGATGAGTGCTTAACAGTTGGTGTTCATTAAGGTGAAGGATAAGACTTTTAAGGTGATTGACCGGAAAAACTTTCAAACCATCAATCAAGGCCGCCTCTTGCGCATTTTCCGCCGGCAAAAAAATATTTTCGATTTTTTTGGCTTTTGCCATCAGGGCAATGGAAATCACGCCGGGAATTTTTCTCAGGTTGCCTTCAAGCGAAAGTTCGCCGATAAACAAACTTTTATTAAATAAAGTTTTTTGAACCATGCCTGACGCGGCTAAAATGCCGACGGCAATCGGCAAGTCAAAAGCCGCTCCTTGTTTGGGCAAGTCAGCCGGAGCAAGATTGACGGTCATGCGCGAATCGGGCATATCGAATCCGGCATTGACAATTGCCGTTCTGACGCGATCTTTTGCCTCATCAACCGCTTTTGTGGGCAGTCCGACCAATATCAGGGTCGGAAATCCTCGCCCGGCCACATCGACCTCCACCTCGATTAATGTTCCATCCAAACCGACGGTTGTTCCGGCAAATACTTTTGCAAGCATTGAATTCAGTTTAAGCAGGCGGATGCTTAATTACCATGGATTATATGCTACAAAACCATCAATACAGATATTTCCAATGCTTAGGGAAAATGTTTATATAGACCGCCCGCCGCAAACTTTTTCTTCCTTCTCCGTCTAAATATTCAGGATTATCCGTAATAGATGCTATATAATAACAATAATGAAATTTTCAGAGTTGGCCAAATATTTTGAAGAGATTGAAAAAAATTCTTCCCGTCTGGCCATTACCCGCTTGTTAGCAGAACTTTATAAAAAATTAACCCCTGACGAAATCGAAAGAACCACTTATCTTCTGCAGGGCAGAGTCGGGCCGGCTTTTGAAAAAATCGATTTTGGCATGGCCGAACGGACGATTATTAAATCCGTCATTAACGCTTTAAATTTAGATCGCAGTTATTTGGAAAAAGAATTAAAAAAGATTGGCGATTTGGGAAAAACAGTTGAACAATTCAAAAAACAATATGCTTCTTTTGATGAAAAAGATTTAACCATAAACGAAGTTTACGAAGAACTTCGTAAATTAGCCGTTTCTTCCGGCGAAGGATCGCAGGAGCGAAAAATAAATATCCTGGCTAATCTTATCCGTCAACTCGATTCTTTATCGACCCGTTATTTGATCCGCATGCCCCAGGGGGTAATGCGGCTCGGATTTTCCGATATGACAGTGCTTGATGCCCTTTCCTGGATGCTCAAAGGCGATAAAAGTTTGCGACCGGAAATAGAAAAAGCTTATCACGTAAGGCCAGACCTTGGGTTTATCGGAAAAACAATCAAAGAAAAAGGAGCTGCTGCGATGAGACAGATCCAACCAAAAGTTTTTACACCGATAATCATGATGCGGGCAGAGCGTTTATCTTCGGGAGAAGAAATTATCAAACAGATTGGTGAATGTGCGGTTGAGCAAAAATACGATGGTTTTCGTTTACAAATTCATTATAAAAAAGGAGAGGTTCAGTTATATTCGAGAAGTTTGGAAGATGTTTCATTTATGTACCCTGATATTGTCGAAGGGGTAAAAAAAGAAATCAAAGCCGATGAGGCAATCCTTGAAGGGGAAGCGATCGGTTATGAACCAATTTCTGCCACGTTTTTACCTTTTCAAGAAACGGTGCAGAGAAAACGCAAATATAACATCGAAGAAAAAGCTAAAGAAATTCCGCTTAAGCTATTCGCCTTTGAACTTTTATTTTTAAACGGAGAGAATTTAATTCATACTCCGTTTAGTGAACGCCGGAAGAAATTGGCGCAAATCATCAAAAAAAATAACGATGCCGTCAATAATACGGTAATCATTTCTCCCCAGCAGACGATCGATGACCCGAAAAAAATCGAGCTCATGTTTGATGAGGCGATTACCAAAGGACTTGAGGGAATACTGGCGAAAAAGCTTGACGGTATTTATCAGCCGGGCGCCCGCGGTTGGAACTGGATCAAATTCAAACGCAGTTATTCTTCAAAAATCGAGGATACGATTGACTGTTTGGTAATGGGATACGATTACGGAAAAGGAAAACGGACCGGTTTCGGCATCGGCGCGTTTCTGGTCGGCGCTTATGATGAAAAAGATGATAAATTTGTGACGCTCGCGAAAATCGGGACAGGACTGACGGATGAAGAATGGAGGCAGTTGCAGGTCAAAAGTCAAAAGTCAAAAGTCAAAAGTCTTCCAAATAATTATATAGTCGATAAGATGATGGAGTGTGATGTTTGGGTGGCGCCAAAAATTGTTGTCGAAATCAAAGCTGACGAGATTACCCGATCACCGGTACACACCGCTCATCTTGCCCTTCGGTTCCCCCGACTGGAGAGATTTCGCGACGATAAAAAACCGGAAGACGCAACGACGTTAAAAGAAGTGGAAAAAATGTATAAAGACCAGGGAAAATAACCGGTCAGGATTTATGCTTAATAAGCATTTTGGTTAACCTAATCGGATATTCGACAAAAAAAGAAAGGGGATCGTTTTTTATTCTTCGGGCAGAAGTTTCCATGATGAGCGAGCGATCACCATGGATTATTCCTCCTGCCTGATGGATATGAATGGCCAAATCGATATCTTCATGAACTTCATCTTCATTCATGCATATTTGATTTTTTACCTTATTCCATATTTTTTTACTCACAGCCATATTGGGACCGAGTAATATTTGTCCTTTTTTAATCATCCGCAAGAATCGTAAACCGATTCGGTAGGGAATGGTTGATTTTATCGCAAGATCATAAAAAACAATCGGTCCGGTTAGGGCATCAATCTTGTATTTTTTGAAATTATTTTTTATTTTTTTTACCCAATTTTTGGGAGGAATGGCATCGGCGTCTGTCCTGGCAACAATATCACCCTTGGCGCTATTGAAACCTTTATTGCGGGCAAAAATCATTCCTTGTTTTTTTTCTTCGATAATTCTGACATTGAATTTTTTTGCGATCCTGATTGTTTTATCGGTGCAATTATTATCAACAATAATAATTTCATCAGCTTTTACAATCTGTTTGTTGAGCATACTCAGGCACTGGTCAATATACTTTTCTTCGTTATAAACCGGGATGACGACGGAAATTTTCATCCATACATTTTAACAAATAATGCAGACGCTATAATCTCTCTTCAATAAATTATTCTAAAAAACCGAATTTGGAGACAATGGGGAAATGATCGGAAAATTCCAGATCGACAAGTTTTGTTTCGATACAACGAAGTCCTTTGTAAAATATGTAATCGTTTTTCATCTGGTCGAATTTTTGGGGGAACAGTCTGGCAACCAAAGATAGAATCTTTTCAAATAGATTATATTGCCAAAGCTTCTTTCTGACGAATGAATAGGGTATGTTGGCGGTTGCTTCTTTCAGGTCGTGTTCTGCGACTGTTTCTTCGAGTTTTTTTCTGCCGTAGGGATAATTGAAATCGCCGGCAATCAATATCGGGTTTTCTTTCTTTACCATCGAATCGGCCATGGCCTTGATTTGATTAAGCCGCGCCTGATTAGTGGCAAACGGCGTCAGGTGAACGTTGAAGACGGTAATTTGATTTGTGGTATTTTTCAGTTGGAAATTCGTTTCCAAAATGGTGCGCGGTTTGTTGCCGCCGCGGAAAACCCTCCAAAAGGTAAGAAATATCTCGGTAAAGCTTTTGGGAAGATTGATCCGGTTCGATTCGGCAAACCCAAACATTGCCGAATTGTAAAACGTAGCTACGCCAAAAATGTTGCCGAATTTGATAAACGAATTCGAATAATCGGCAAGTTTATATCCCAATTTTTCGATTTCTTTTAGGTTTTTGTCATTCGTTTCGACTTCCTGCAGACAGATTATGTCGGGTTGGGAAGAACTTATCACCGTTTGCAACTCCCGGCAGGCACGGTTAAAAAGGACGTTGTATGTCAGAAGGGAAAACTCCATGGGTAAATTATACAAATGCAGGCCTTATATAGCAATCCAAATAGGAAATAATACTACAGGTTGGCCTATAGTAGATAAGAATTTTTCTATAGGACTTGACAATTTATAATGCGTTGTTTATATTTGAATTATGATGAGTTTCAAATTTTTTTCCAAAATGAAAATCCGTTCAAAAAAGAAATGGGTCGCAAACAGAAAAGGAATAACGGATTTTGCCGGAGAGCAGTTTAACCAATTAATGAGAAAAAATTTACGTGTTCCGGTGAAGTTGTATCATCTTTGAAATATTGTCTTAAAAAAAATAAAGAGCATCACTACCGCTCGTATTTGAGAGACGACGAGTAGTAATGCTCTTTATTTTGATTATTAAAATAATCAAAGTTAGTAAAAAGCTATCAAATGCTTTAATCTTTGTCAAGACCCAACATTAATCGACTTGATACAGAGCCCCAACACCATCGGCAGTTTGAAAGATTTTACGGCCGAGTTGCGAAAACTTCTTTTCGTTGAGATTTTTGTATTTTTCTTTCTCCATGTTTGAAACGACCACGTATTTGATTCGGTATTGATTAAGCAATTGCCGGGTTTTTACCAAATCACCAGATTCGTATAGGGTAACAACGTCGGGGATTTTGTGACCGACAACGTCGGCTGATCCGCGCCAAAGCCATTCATGCACCCACCAGCCGGCAACCGTCGGCAAACCGGTGAAAGCGGAAATCCTCTCGTAATCCGTATAGGAATCTCCCTGGGCTTCAAGTATATTCGGTTGACCATCAATATGCCGATTAATGTAATCGACGATTTCTTTATCGGCGGGAAGCGATGTTTTCATCCAATCTTCACCGTCAAGCACTACCGGACGGTCAAATTTGCCGTAATAGGAGGGAAAAGCATAAAAAGGATAGATGAAAACGAAGAAAAAAAAGAAAGTAAATATTGTTTTGCCCAGCAATTGGAACAAGCTTTTTTTTAAGGAAATAAGATATATGGTAAAAGCCGAGGCGATTCCCATCATCATGAAAGCCTGGTAACCCAACTTGAACATGGTATTGGCACGAAAGTGTTGGGGATAAATATCTTTGATGTAAAAAAACTCGGGAATAATAATTAAAAAAGTACCGAAGGAGAAAAGAATGAATATATATTGTTTGATTGTTGTAGGGGCAGAGCGTGCTCTGCCCATTGTTGATAAAAATAATCCAAAACAGATCCAAAAGAAGCCCCAAAGGACAAAAAGCATCCAGGCGGGAGAAATTTGACAGTTGCCTTTTTCGAAAAGAAACGGGCCGACTTTATGCAAATTAACGAGAAAATCAGCGCTGCAATTGACGCCGATTCCGGAAACAAACGGTTCGAAATTTAAGGAAAACGGTAGGGAAAAAATCAAAAAACTCGATAAAAGGATAATGGTATTGATAAGCAATTGTTTACCGAATCCATAAACGATCGTCATGATAACGATGGTTAAAAGAATGTAGATTGGCCCGTCAAAAGCATTGGTCATGTAGTGGATAGCCGCCATAAAACCTAAGAAAATCCCAATTTCCAATTTCCAATTTCCAAACAATTCCCAATTACCAAAACCTTCTTTGGTCTTTGGTGCTTGGAATTTGGAAATTGTTTGGTCTTTGGTGCTTGGAATTTGGAGCTTTAACAATAAAAATAAAACAGCAAGTGTAAGTAGTACAAATGGTATATCGAATACATGGCCGTGGAGGTCGGCGACAACGTAGGAATAGGAGGGAAATTCGTGAATCGTGTAGGGAATAAATCTTGTGGCGTTGGGATACCAGTATTTTGTCGGGTTAAAACCGTCAAGAATTTGCCAGAATGGCAGCGGTTTATCGGGCGAGTAGCCGGCGGTGAATAAGTAAACCGTATGTAAATTCCCAGCGAAATTAACGATAAAACTGCCTAAAAACCCGTAAAGGGCAAGACGCAAATAATTGATTTCTTTAACCTTAAGGACCAGTTTTTGAAAGAGATAAATCAGGTTTGCCGATAGGGAAAAGGCGAGTGTGACCCCTTGAGCAAAAATGGTGGCCAAAATAAGATTGTAGCCGATCGACGGCTTAATGGCGCTTAACTTGATGAGCAAAGCACCGGTTAAATGACCGAAGTAGTAGTAATTTATCGGGTAGCCTTTGGGATGGCTGGCGTCGGCAGACAGCCATATATCAAGCGGCGGGAAATATTTGGAACGTAAGATTGAATTCATAAAACCAAAGTCCATAAATTTTTCCAGGCCGTGTATTGACGGCTCCTGGCCGCGGACAAACGTCAGAAAAATTAAGGCAAGAAGAAACAGAATTTCTTCAAAAATAAGAATAGGCCAATTAATCTTATGTAGGGGCAAAGCGCGCTTTGCCCTTACTATTAAAAATAAAACAATTAAGAAAAAGAGAAATAATAAAATAAAAATTGATATACGGGTAAAGGGGAGAATTTTGAAAACACCAAGAATAAACATCGTGTAACTGGTAAGAATTATCCCCAGGGTTTTGGCAAAAGGATAGCCGTGGTCAAAAAATCCGCCAAACATTTTTTTTGCCAAAGGAAAGAAGACGATACCGATGATCAATAAATAAAAATACCAGGTAAGAACGGTTGCAATCCAGTTCATATTCGTTTATTATACACATAACACAAAGTCAAAAATCAAAAGTCAAAAATCAAAAGCAAATGGAGTCAAAGTTTACTCCTTCTATAGTCGAGGAGAAAATATATCGGTTTTGGGAAAAGAACAAATTCTTTAGAAATAAAAAAGGCAAGCCTTACACCATTTTGATGCCTCCACCAAACGCTAATGCATCGCTACATGCCGGTCACGGGATGTATACGGTTGATGACGTGCTAACCCGCTGGAAAATCATTAACGGTTTTGACGCATTATGGGTGCCCGGACGGGATCATGCCGGATTCGAAACGCAGTACGTATACGAAAAACAATTGGCCAAGCAAGATAAATCGCGCATGGATTTTGACCGTCAGACACTCTACGACAACATTTTTGAATTCGTCAAGAAAAATTCGGATCTGATTTTCAATCAGTTTAAAAGATTGGGGTTTGCGGCAGATTGGTCAAGAGCTGTTTTTACTTTAGATAAGCATGTTATCGATTATGTTTATGAAACATTCAAAAAAATGCACGCTGATAAATACATTTACAGGAGTGATTATATCGTCAATTATTGTGTCCACGACGGCACTTCGCTTTCCGAATTGGAAGTCAAGTATATCGAGCGGGTAGATCCTCTTTATTATATCAAGTACGGACCCTTTGTTTTGGCAACGGTCAGACCGGAAACAAAGTTCGGCGATACGGCGGTCGCGGTTAATCCCAAAGATAAAAGATATAAAAAATGGGTTGGCAAGGAAATTGAAGTCGAGGGGTTATTGGGAAAATTTAAATTAAAAGTGATTGCCGACGATTATGTTGATCCGAAATTCGGGACAGGCATGGTAAAAATTACGCCGGCGCATGATCCAAACGATTTTCTGGTTGGCAAGCGGCACGGTTTGGAAATAAAACAAGCTATTGATCTGAGCGGACGGTTAACGAAATTAACCGGTCCATATGCCGGGATGAAAATTAAGGCGGCGCGGGAAAAAGTAGTAGAAGATTTGAAAAAGAAAGGACTGATTGAAAAAGTAGATGAAAATTATACCCATTCGGTCACGGTTTGTTACAAATGCGGTCGCGATCTTGAGCCGATGATTATTCCCAATTGGTTCATCAAAGTTACCGATCTGAAAAAACCAGTGATTTTCGCCATAGAAAATAATGAAATAAAATTTCATCCGGCCAAATATAAAAAGCAAATCCTTGATTGGCTTAAAGTGATGCACGATTGGCCGATCAGCCGGCAAATTGCCTGGGGTATCCGTATTCCCGTATGGTATTCGCTTTCGGATAATCCGAAACTACATATAACTTTCCTGGATGAAAACGGTGAAATAAAATCAGGGACAGCTTCAGATTTAATGAAAAAATATAATTTTTCGGAAATTGAAAAAGGTCTGCAAAAACTGACGGCTTCCAAAGATGCGGTTTATAAAATTTCATCGTCTAAGCCGGCGGGTGACTGTCTTCAGGAAACAGACACGTTCGATACCTGGTTTTCTTCCAGCCAATGGCCGCTTGTCACTTTAAAAAAAGAAGAGTATGAGACGCGTTATCCAACGGATTTATTGGGGACACTTTCCGATATTCTTCCTTTCTGGGTATCAAGAATGATCATGTTTTCACTTTACCGAAAACAGGAGATTCCTTTTAAAAATGTTTATTTATGGTCAATGGTTGCCGATACCAAAGGGCAAAAGATGAGCAAAAGCAAAGGAAATGTGATCGATCCGATAGAGTTAATCGACAAATATGGGGCTGATGCTTTGCGCGCTTCACTTCTTTTCGGCACGGCTCAAGGAGGAAAAGTAATTTTGTCGGAAGATAAAGTGAGGGGAATGCGGAATTTTGCCAATAAAGTATGGAACATAGGCCGGTTCATTGAGATGAACCGGCAAATCCCAAATCCCAAATCCCCTGCCCGCAGACGCTACGCATCAAGCGTTGCAGGCGGGCAAATCCCAAAAGACAAAAAAAATATTCTGAAAGAATTAGAGAAAGAGAGTAAGGAAGAAAAGAGGAAATACCAAACACAGATGAGAAATTGCCGGTTTTCCAAAGCTTTTGATTTAGTGTATCATTTCTTGTGGCACCGGTTTGCCGACTATTACTTAGAAGAGTTGAAACAAGAAGTATTAAATGGTAATATTGAAGTTCGGGAATATTTACAGCAGGTTTATTTTGAAAATTTAATCCTGCTTCATCCGTTCATGCCGTTTGTAACTGAAGCGGTGTGGAGAATTTTCCAAGGGGAAAATTCTTCAATATTAAAGACAAAATATAAAATATAAAAAATTATTTTTTATATTTTATATTTAATTTTTTATTTTGAAACTATGGCAATGAAAAGAACCTATCAGCCAAAAAAGAAAAAAAGACTAAGGGTTCATGGTTTTCGTCAGCGCATGAGTTCCAAAGCCGGCCGCGACGTCTTAAAACGGAGAAGACTGAAAGGACGCAAGAAATTAACCGTATGATCGGACAAATATTCAACACCATTTTTGCGCAACCGATTCTTAATTTATTGGTTGGCTTCTATAAACTTTTCTTATCGATCAATCTGCCGGGAGCTTTTGGCTGGTCGATCATCGCTTTGACGATTGTTGTCAGGCTTATTCTTCAGCCATTTTTCAAGCAACAGATGGAAATGTCCAAAAAAATGCAAGAGATCAAACCGCATATGGACCGGTTGAACGAGAAGCATAAAAAAGATCCAAAAAAACTCCAGGAAGAGCAAATGAAACTGTATCAGCAGCATGGTTTGAATCCGGCATCCGGATGTCTGTTTATGATTGTCCAGTTGCCGGTTTTTTATGCGCTTTACGGAACATTATCCCGTTTCTTAACCGTTAATAATCCGTCAAAGTTGATCGCGGGCATTAATAAGGAATTATATTTTCCTTTCCTTAAAATCCAGGCAATAAATCCTGATTTTTTCGGCATTAATTTGGCCGTTACTCCATCCAAAGCCGCCGGATTATATTATGCGATTCCGGTGATCACGGCCGTATTGCAATACTTCCAGACGCAAATGTCGATGCCGGTCGCCGCTGCTCCTGTTTCGCCGGTGAAAGATAAGGAGGAAAAGAGGGGTAAGACGGAAAAGAAAACCGATTCGGGAGATTTCCAAAAGGCGATGAATATGCAAATGAAATATCTGTTTCCTCTCATGATCGGCTGGTTCTCTTTAAATCTACCGGTCGGCTTAGCCCTTTACTGGAATATATTTTCGATATTTACAAT
>Ga0172369_10001942_pt1 | contig 29095 bp, 27 predicted proteins | sample LakKiv25m_FD_114539 | JGI IMG/M metagenome (GOLD analysis project Ga0172369, IMG submission 114539) | Freshwater microbial communities from Kabuno Bay, South-Kivu, Congo - kab_022012_11.25m | ecosystem: Environmental > Aquatic > Freshwater > Lake | place: Democratic Republic of the Congo...
CCGGATGAAACCCGCACCATTCCCATCGCTATTTATACGCTCATTCAACAGCCTGATGGCGAAGCCGCTGCTATGCGTCTGGTGCTGTTATCTACCGGCTTGGCTTTTGCCGCCTTGCTGGCCAATTATTTTATTTTGCACAGATATCAACGTAAATTGGGGCAAAGCTGATGCTGGATTGTCAGATTGATTATCAGAATGCGCAGTTCAAATTACAGCTGCAGCTGACCTGTGCAGAGCAGATTGTCGGGATTCTGGGGCCCTCCGGTTCCGGGAAAACCAGCTTTTTGCATCTGCTGGCCGGACTGTTACGGCCGCAGCAGGGCCGGATTGTGCTGAATCACCGTTTATTGCTCGATACCCAGCAGCAGATATTTGTGCCCGTGCATCAACGTAAAATTGCCCTGATTTTCCAAAAAGCCCTGTTATTTCCGCATTTGAATGTTGAGCAGAATTGAAGATATGCAGAAGGTTTACAGCCGCTGGCACAGCGTCAATTTGAGTTTGAGCAGTTTGTTGAGCTGTTAGAACTGTCCAGGCTGATTCGACGCAAAGCACATCAATTATCTGGCGGGGAAGCACAGCGCGTTTCGATTGGCCGGGCTTTATTGTCTGCACTGCAGTTATTGCTGCTGGATGAACCTTTAAGCGGACTGGATCAGCAGTTAAAACAGCAGATACTGCCATTTTTAAAACGCATTCAGCGCGAACTGCAGCTGGGCATGATTTATGTGACCCATCATCCGGAAGAATTGCTGGAACTTCAGGCCACGGTATATCAGATGCAAAAAGTGCAGGGTATCAGCCGTTTGCAACGGGACAATGTATTACCTTTGATTCAGCCCGTTTTTTAAAGCTGGGCAATCTGCTGTTGTAGCTGCTCCATCTGCTCAGTTAACTGTTTCATCATGATTTGCGCAATCCGGGAAAGCTGCCGTTTCGGTGCCACACACAGGGCCAGCGTCAGTGGATATAAACCTTTGTCCTGAACCGGTTTAAACATGGCTGTTTGATGTTCCAGGAGCGGCAGTGCATCTAAATAACTCATTAGCCCCAGGCCCAAATTCTGCTTTAACAATGACATTAACATGCGAATGTCATTACATTCGATGCGGCTACGCGGACTAAACTGATGGTGCTTATACAGCGCGCTGACATATTCATGAATAATCAGCGGTGGTGCTGGCATTAAATGGGCATAAGGCAAGGTATCGGAAAAATACAGCGGTGTTTGTTCTGCCAGAGGATGCTCAACCGGAATCACAAAACCCAGCGGAATTTCCACAAAAGCCACCACCTCTAAATGCGGATGTGCTTGCGGATTCAGCAGCAGACCAAAATCCAGCTCCGCGGCCTGAATCATCTGTGCGACTTTTTCACTGTCCAGCACATGCACGTGAAAATCAATCCAGGGATAATGCTGGCTCATGTGTTGCATGGAATGCAGCACAAAACTTTCGCTGAGCGCTGAAATTAAGCCAAATTCAATGCTGCCACGATGCAGGCCCTGAATTTCATCAAAACGGATGCGGGTCTGCTGAAATTCTTTTTGCCATTTTAATAGATCGGCATACAGCAACTCTCCGGCCAAAGTCAGCCGTAGCCCATGATTCAGACGTTCAAACAGCGCAATCCCAAGTTCCTGTTCGGCCAGTACAATTTGTCGATGCACGGCAGATACCGAAATAAACAGCTGTTCGGCTGCCTTACGCAAGCTGCCGGTTTGCGCCACTGCAATAAAATATTCTGAAAAACGCGAAAATGGGGTATTCACTATTTAAAACCTGGCCAGCGTGATATTGATAGATTTTAAAAGAGCAAGATCTGCGCCAGTTCAGCCCAATTTTGACTAAAGTGTTCGAATTTTTAGAACATATCATCAAAAACATTCTAATAGACAGAAAAAGCAGAAACTCTTAATTTAAAACAGGAAATTAACAATAAACGACATGAGAAAACCGTGGATTTCCGTTTGTTCTTGACCCTGTATAGCTTAAAAGTGAGCCAGCCTATGAATGCGATTCCTGTAATCAACCTGTTTGACCAACCCCATGACAGCCGCTTTGATGCCAGTGACTGGCATATTCTGGCGCAGCATTGGTATCCGGTGGCACGAATTCAGGATGTCAGCAGCCAGCCGCAACAGGTGACTTTACTGGATGTGAAGATGGCACTGTACCGGACGGAAAGCGGTGATATTCAGCTGGTGCGGGATATTTGCCCACATCGCGGTGTGCCCTTAAGCAAAGGCTGGGTAGAGGGCGATGAAATTGTCTGTCCTTATCATGGGCTGCACTATAACCGGGCCGGCAAATGCACCAAAATTCCGGCCCAGCCCGACCTGACCCAGATTTCGGAGCGTTTTAGCCTGACCATGTTTCCGGTGGTGCTGAAATATGGTCTGGTCTGGACCAGCCTGTTCGGGCGGGATGAACAGGCAGCCAATTTTCCGGTGCTAGATACTTGGGAAGATGCTGATCATCAGTCGATTTTACCGCCCAGTGTGGATATTGCCGGTTCTAGCGGCCGTCAGTTAGAAGGCTTTATTGATGTTGCACATTTTGCCTGGGTACATCATCAGGCCTTTGCCGATCGGGACAATCCGGTGGTGCCGAAATATCATACTGAACGTACTGACTATGGCCTGAAAAGTATCTATATTTCCAATGTCAGCAATTATCCGCATGGCATGCAGCATTTAGCACCCGAAGGCTTTTTATGGACGCGTGAATTTAAGGTTTATCCACCCTTTGCAGCGACCTTGACCATTTATTTTCCGAATGATGGCATCTTGAGAATCTTAAATGCCTGCTGTCCGGTATCGGCCAATCAGACCCGGTTATTTGTGCCTTTAACCCGGAATTTTGACACCACCGGCGACCTGCAAGCGGTTTACGATTTTAATGCGCAGATTTTTGCCGAAGATCAGGACATGGTAGAAAGCCAGAAACCGGAAGAACTGCCGCTGGATTTAAGCATGGAAGCCCATTTTGAGGCAGATCGCTCCTCGGCCTTATACCGCCGGATTCTGGCCGAATGGGGTCTAAGTAAACGCTATATCGTGTAGCAAATTTCATTGAATTGAAAGCGAGGAATTGAAGGCGAGTTTAGGCAGGATGACTGGCCTGATTGGATTTAAAGGCTTTATCCAGCACATGCCGGTGAATAAAACGCAGCTTGTCTTTTACTGGCTCGGTCAGTTTAAACGGATAGGCATCATCCAGCCCGATACTGCGATTCAGCGCATTCAGATTAAAGGTCAGGGCAATCCAGTTTTCTAGAATATGTTCAATATCCTTGCCGCCAATCGGACATTCGGTAAAGTACAGATTGGCCAGGGTGCGGCCGTTACCTTGCACCCGGATTCCGGCAAAATAGGCGGTTTCCAAAGTATCCATCATGTGCAGATAATGCGCCCAGGTTTCAGCCCAGTCTTCCCAGGGATGGGTAGTGGCATAGGTGCTGATATAGCTGTCCTGCCAGTCGGAGGGTGGGCCTTGCTCATAATGGCGTTTGAGCGCCATGCCATAATCCTGACGTTCATCGCCAAAATAGTAGCGGAACTCATCGACCAGTTCCGGATGGCGGTTTTGCATCACATCAAAATAATAATGGCCGCTTTCATGGCGAAAATGGCCGAGCAGGGTACGGTAGTTTTCTCCCATGGTTACGCGCGTGGTTTCCCGATAAACCACATCGGCTTCAATGGCATTGAGGGTAATCAGACCATTGGCGTGGCCGGTCAGCACCGGTTGGCCTTCCATGGGCATTAAAAACTCATAGCGCAGGCCATAGCGGTCATCTTCAGAACGTTTTGGCCGCGGCATAATATTCATGCGCTGCGCCAGATATAAAAACCGCCGTTTGGCCTGTTCCAGATAACGCCAGTACTGGATATTTTCCGGTTCATCTAAATTGGGGATGGTGTGGGTAAGCTGGCAGGACTCGCAATAGATATTTTCATCATCGACGGGAATCATCCAGTTGCAGACCTGATAGTGACTATAATTAAAACAGGGCTTAAATTTCTGATTACGATAGCTCTCATTCAGGCTGACCCATTCATTTTCGCTATCCTTACGAAAGGTGCCCATATCTTTTTCGGAGGCGACAAAGCCAATTGGCGCCTTGCAATATTCACAAAATGAGGCACCAAAAAAAATCTGCTGATGGCATACCGCACATTCAAAATACTTCATTCTTGATCCTCAGCCTGCAGGATACGTCCATTTATCTAAACATAGATTGAGCCAGGTAGGTATTTGAAACCCGCTATAAAATTGTAGCAGATTTACAAAGTTGCCTGATGCGATCAGTCACTTAGCCTCATTTTGAGTCAAAAAACCATGTGGATGCAAACGGCAAGCATGTGCCTTACAGTCATCGCATTCCAGGTTAAAGGGAACATAAAAGCCGAAAATAGACAGAATTGGAGATTCATTCAGCAAAGCTACGGTAAATAGATGAAAAGTAGTCGAATTTGCGCCGTGAAAGAAGTATATTAAACCTTATTCCCGATCATATTTTTCATACTCGCATGGCCAGTACCTGGATTCTTTTTACCCTGATGGCTGCATTTATGCAGGCCTGGCGCAATGCTTTTCAAAAACAGCTCAGCACCACGGTCGACGTTTATGGCGTCACGCTGGCACGCTTTATTTTTGCCTTGCCGTTTGCGGTCGGTTATTTGTGTTTTTTATATCTGCAGCAACCTGTCGCAACGCCGGTTAGCTTTAGCGGGAAATTCTGGCTGTATATTGCTGTGGCAGCTTTTAGCCAGATTCTGGCGACCATTCTCATGGTGCAGCTGTTCAAGCAGAAAAACTATGCCATTGGTGTTGGACTGGCCAAAAGCGAGGCGATTCTGGCGGGCTTAATTGGCGTGGCACTACTGGGCGAATATTTAAGTCTGCTGGGCTGGGTTGGCGTCGTATTAGGCGGCGTGGCGGTCTTTTTATTCAGTAAAGGGCCGGCCAATACCAACCTGTCTGTCAGCACGTTGGCGATTGGGGTGGGCAGTGGTCTTAGTTTTGCCATTACCTCACTGCTGGTGCGTGAAGCCAGTCTGGAACTGGAGAATTTACCCTTTTTACATCGTGCCGGCTGGGTATTATGTTTTGTGATCGGGCTGCAATGTATCAGCATGTTGTTGTATTTGGGGCTGTTTAGCCCGCATACCTTACAGGCCATGTGGCAGCGACTGGGACTGACCTTTAAGGTGAGTATCTGCAGTTTTCTGGCTTCCCTTGGCTGGTTTAGTGCCATGAGTATGCAGACTGTGGCCTTGGTCAAAACTTTGGGACAGATTGAAATTCTATTTAGCTTGCTGATTTCTGCCTTTTTCTTTAAGGAAAAACTGGCCCGAACCGATCATCTGGGCTTGGTACTGGTGGTGATTGCTGCGATGCTGGTGATCTGGGCTTAAAGTTGAAGTAGATGGGCAGGGCATCTCAGTAGAATCATCAATCTTTTTTAAAATTGCCTAAAAACAAAAAAGATAATCCGGAGATTATCTTTTTTAAATACTTTCAACCGAGCTGGGTTTAGCGTTGAATAAACGCTTGTACCGCCTGATTAAAGGCTTCTGGCTGTTCAATATTGGAAATATGCGAAGCATTAATTTCAAACAGTTCAGCATTGGCAATGCGTTGCTGCATAAATTCACCATCGGCTACGGTTGTTACCGGGTCTTGCTGACCAGCAACGATGAATACCGGCACCTGAATGTCTTTTAACTGTTCACGCACATCCGCTTTAGCCAAAGCTTCGCAGCAGCTTGCATAACCCTCAGGGCTGCCAGCTCCCAGGTCGTTTGAAAGAGTCGCTACAGTTGCTGCGTTACTTTGGATAAAGGGTTCGGTAAACCAACGACCGGCCGCCGTTGATGCAATAGGGGCCAAACCTTGTTCACGGACCAGTGCGGCACGCTCATTCCAGGCCTGTTCCTGACCAATTTTAGCGGCCGTATTACAGACCACAACATGGCTAAAACGTTCAGGTTTGTTAATTGCCAACCACTGACCGGTCAAACCGCCCATCGAAATACCACAGAAGGTTGCTTTTTCAATATTTAGATGATCGAGCAGATTCACCACGTCTTGGCCGAGCTGGTCAAGCGTATATGGACCTTGTGGAGCAGAAGATGCGCCGTGACCGCGGGTGTCATAGCAAATGACAAAAAAGTTCTGCTGGAAGTGGTCAATTTGCGGTTGCCACATTTTAAAGTTGGTACCTAGCGAGTTAGAAAATACCAGCGCAGGTTTTACCGCATCACCAAAGGTTTGGTAATTAATTTCAGCATCTTGAGATGTAAATGTTGGCATTGAATCCCTCCCGACCTCCCTTTAAAAAAGGGAGGGGAAATTTAATTTGTTATCGTATCTTTAAACGCGTTCAATAATCAAAGCGATGCCTTGACCGACACCAATACACATTGAGCACAAGGCATATTTACCGCCAGTGGCTTCAAGTTGGTTCAATGCAGTTGTCACCAAACGTGCTCCTGATGCACCAAGTGGATGACCTAAAGCAATCGCACCGCCATTTGGATTCACACGTGCTTCGCCATCTGCTAAGCCTAAATCACGAGTAACTGCCAAGGCTTGTGCAGCAAAGGCTTCATTGAGTTCAATGACATCCATTTGCTCTAGAGTTAAACCTGTTTGCGCCAATAATTTTTTAATTGCAGGTGCTGGACCAAAGCCCATGATGCGTGGTTCGACACCCACTGTGGTCGCACCAATAATTTTGGCACGTGGTTTTAAACCGTATTCCGCTACCGCTTCATCAGAGGCGATTAATAATGCTGCTGCACCATCATTAATGCCTGATGCATTACCGGCAGTCACCGTACCGTCGGCTTTGACCACAGGTTTTAGCTTGGCCAAACCTTCTAACGTGGTTGATGCACGTGGATGTTCATCGGTATCGACCACAACTGGTTCGCCTTTACGCTGTGGAATCACCACAGGTACGATTTCATTTTTAAGGAAACCTTTGGCTTGGGCAGCAGCAGTACGTTGCTGGCTTTCAAACGCAAACTTGTCCTGATCTTCACGGTTAATGTTGAACTGTTCCGCTACGTTTTCAGCGGTTTGCGGCATGGTTTCCACGCCATATAATTCTTTAAGTTTTGGATTGATGAAACGCCAGCCCATGGTGGTGTCTTCAATCTTTTGCGTACGGCCATATGCAGTTTCGGCTTTACCCATCACAAATGGTGCACGTGACATACTTTCTACACCGCCCGCAATGACTAAATCTGCTTCGCCAGCTTTAATTGCACGTGCTGCCATGGCAATGGTATCAAGCGATGAACCACATAAACGGTTTACTGTAGTCGCAGGTACTTGGTAAGGTACGCCTGCAAGCAATGCCGACATACGACCCACGTTACGGTTATCTTCACCCGCTTGGTTGGCACAGCCATAAATCACGTCATCGACCTGAGTCCAATCGACCGTTGGGTTACGTTCCATCAACGCTTTGATTGGTAAAGCACCGAGATCATCGGCACGTACAGGGGCTAGACCACCCGCATAGCGGCCAAATGGGGTACGAATGGCATCGATGATATATGCGTTTTTCATTTTTTCTGTTTCCTAAATTCTTTTTTAATCCCCCTAAATCCCCCTTTAAAAAAGGGGGACTTTTCCTCCCTTGCTTGCGCTGAGTTTTTAAAGCCGTGCTTTAAAACTCGCTCAGGGAGGTTGGGAAGGATTACTTAACCCTGTGTCGCATCAATCAGCTTCGCACCGGTCAGGGATTGCAGCTCTTCAAAGGACAGACCGTCAACTTTTTCAATCACTTTCATGCCTTCGGCATTCACGTCAATCACGCACAGGTCAGTGTAAATACGGTCTACACATTTCAGGCCAGTCGCCGGATAGCTCAGTTCCGCTACAATTTTTGGCTCGCCTTTTTTTGTGACGTGATCGGTGGTGATAAAGACTTTCTTGGCACCAACTGCCAAGTCCATTGCACCGCCCACCGCTGGAATTGCATCTGGCGCACCGGTATGCCAGTTGGCCAGGTCACCATTTTCTGCAATCTGGAACGCGCCGAGTACCGCAATGTCCAGGTGACCGCCACGCATCATCGCGAAAGAATCTCCATGATGGAAGAAACAGCCACCGGTCAGCATGGTCACATATTCTTTACCGGCATTGATCAGTTCCGGATCTTCTTCACCTGGCGCAGGTTTTGGACCAAAGGCCAATAAACCGTTTTCAGAATGCAGGAATACATCTTTATCTGCAGGCAGGTAGTTTGAAATTTTGGTTGGCAGGCCAATCCCGAGGTTGACATAGGCACCATCTGGAATGTCTTGGGCAACTCGTTCAGCAATCTGGTCACGTGTTAATTTGGTATAGCTCATCGTGTTCTCCTTCACGTATTTATGCTGATTGTTCAGGCTGTTTGGCAGCAACTGACACCACATGCTGTACAAAAATACCCGGAGTGATGATGTGCTCAGGATCAAGCTCACCCAGTTCAACCACTTCAGCGACCTGTGCAATGGTGACATCTGCCGCCATGGCCATAATCGGGCCAAAGTTACGTGCAGATTTACGGTACACCAGGTTGCCCCAACGGTCGCCCTTGTAGGCTTTAATTAAAGCAAAATCGGCTTTAATCGGGTTTTCCAGAACGAAGTCTTTGCCTTCGTAATTTAACGTCGGTTTACCTTCAGCCAGTAAAGTACCAAAGCCGGTTGGGGTGTAGATTGGACCCAAGCCCATACCTGCAGCCTGAATACGGCAAGCCAGGTTACCTTGCGGCACCAGTTCCAGCTCGATTTTGCCGGCACGGTACAGTTCATCAAAAATATAAGAGTCAGACTGACGAGGGAACGAGCAGATGATTTTACGTACAGCGCCTGCTTTGAGTAATTTGGCCAAACCGTAGTCGCCATTACCGGCATTGTTATTGACGATGACCAAATCCTTGATGCCCAGTTCAATCAGGCCATCAATCAGTTCAGCAGGCTGACCTGCTGTACCGAAACCACCAATCATGATGGTTGAACCATCTTTAATTTGAGAGAGCACATCTTTTAAAGATGCTGAGCTTTTATCAATCATAGTTGTTTCCTAGTCAAACAAACTTCATTGACCCGTGCTTTTGCTTGGGCTTGAAGGTGAGGTCAGTGCTGATAAACCGGTTCTGCTTAAAATGACATGAGCCAGAATACCCAGACAAATTCCCCAAAAAACTGAGCTGAGACCTAAAAACTGCATACCCGATGCAGTTGCCAGGAAGGTAATAAGTGCTGCGTCACGCTGGTTTTCCTGATGCATGGCGGCATTTAAATTGATGCCAATGGCCCCCAGAAGTGCCAGACCGGCCAATGCTGCCACCAGTTCTTTTGGGAGCAGGCTAAACAGCATCACAATGCTGCCGGCAAATAAACCGCCTAAAATGTAGAACAGGCCGTTGGCAATCCCGGCGATATAGCGCTTTTCTTTCAGTTCATGCGCGTCTTTGCCCATGCACAGCGCGGCGGTAATTGAGGCCAGGACAATAGTGATCCCGCCAACACACGCCACCGCCAGCGAAGCGATACTGGTGGTGGTAATAATGGGTTTAGCCGGCGTGTCGTAGCCACTGAGCTTTAAAATGGCCATCCCCGGTAGAAACTGACCAGACAGGCTGACTAAAATCAGCGGTAAGGCCAGGTTAAGGGTCGAGTTCCAGGTCCATTCCGGCGCAATAAACTGCGGCACTGCCAGGCTAAAACTCATTTCGACCGGATTCATGGTGCCGAGCAACAGGCTCAGGCCAATTCCGGTCAATAGCACGTACAGCATGGCATAGCGCGGACTAAAACGTTTGGCCAGTAAGAACACCAGCAACATGCCAAATACAATAAACGGCATGTTGTTACTGGCAGTAAACAAACCAAAGCCAAACTGGCACAAAATGCCGGCCATCATGCCCGCTGCAACTGCTTGCGGAATTAAGGCCAGCAATTTGTCGAAATAACCGGTAATCCCAATAAAGAAAATCACCACGGCTGAGGTGATGTAGGCTGCAACGGCTTCGTTCAGGGAAATATCAGGAAAGAGGGTGACCAACAATGCCGTTCCGGGTGCCGACCAGGCGGTGACCACCGGAACTTTGAATTTAATTGAAAGGAAGATACCGGCAACGGCTGCGCCAATAGAAATGCCCCAAATCCATGAAATCATCATGGCATTGGACACTTGAGCCTGTTGGGCTGCCTGGAAGAAGATGATTAAAGGACCGGCATAGGAAATCAGTACAGCTAAAAATCCTGCAACTGTGGCTGATAGGGACCAGTCTTTTCTTAAGGTATCTAACAGGTGACTCATTATTTGCCTCCGTGCAAGTCTGGCAATGCTCCTGTAAAAAAAGATGATCAGGCTAACCCTGATCACCACCGCCGACAGGAACAACTGTACCTGTCACATATGACGCATCGTCAGATGCCAGGAATAAAATGGCATTGACTTGTTCTTGAATGGTGCCGTAACGGCCGAGGAAGGTACGATCAATGGTCTGATCAACCACTTCCTGCATCCATGCCTGTTCTTGTTCAGACAATGGGGCAGTGTTACGTGGCACTTTACGTGGTGGCGCTTCAGTTCCACCGGTTGCCACGGCATTAACACGAATACCATCTTTCGCATGTGCAAAAGCCAGCGATTTGGTCAGGGCATTGACGCCGCCTTTAGAGGCAGAGTAAGGAATACGGTTAATACCACAGGTGGCAATAGATGAAACGTTTACAATGATGCCTTTCTGGTTTTTCAGCATTTCCGGCAATACTGCGCGGCAGCACCACATGGTCGGGAACAGTGAACGGTTCACTTCCTTGATAATTTCTTCTTCAGAAAATTCCTGGAAAGGTTTCATCCAGATAGCACCGCCGACGTTGTTGATTAAGATATCAACGCGGCCGTAAGTGTCGATGGCTTTGGCAACCACTGACTGCGCGCCAGCATAGGTTTCCAGGTCAGCATTAATGGTGACCGCATCACCACCGGCAGCCTGAATCTCTGCCAGCACTTCTGCGACATATTCAGAACGGTCGGCCATGACCACTTGGGCGCCTTCGGCTGCCACTTGCAGGGCAACCCCGCGACCGATGCCTTGGGCAGCACCAGTCACAATCACCACTTTATTTAAAAATCTTTGACGATCAGACATTGCGGGATTACTCGATTTTAGTTAGCAGAGAATTTTTCGAACAGGAAGTTGGCCGGTTTTACACCTTCACCATCTAACCAGCCGCGTACCGCTTCAACCATTGGTACTGGACCACACAGGTACACATCAACATCGCCGCCATTGAGCCATTCGTTGTCGATATGACCAGTCACATAGCCTTTACGCTCATGTGCAGATTCTGGATTCGCTACAACAGTGCGGTATTCGAACCATGGGAATTTGGCTTGCAGTTCGTTCAGTTTTTCTAGCGCAACCAGGTCAAAGTCATTGGTTACACCAAACACCAGACGCACTGGCTGATCTGAACCTTTTTCTTCTAGCACTTGCAGCATTGACATGAACGGGGCAATACCTGTACCACCCGCAAGCATCAATACCGGACGCACTACGTTACGTAAGTAGAAGCTACCAAATGGACCGGTAAAGGTCATTTTGTCGCCAGCTTTGGCATTTTTGCTTAAGAATTCACTCATTTTGCCGTTTGGTACGTTACGTACTACGAAACCGGTTAAACGGTTGCCCGGTTTAGAGCTGAATGAGTAAGAACGGGTTTCATCTGTTCCTGGAATACCGACATTGACATACTGACCGGCCAGGAAGTGGATATCAGGCTGACCTTCGTCAAGCTGGATATCAAAGGTAATGGTTGAGTCAGACAGGCTCTCAACGCGAGATAAAGTACCTTCGAACGCGTGAATTTCAGTTTTACATACATCTGAAGATGCCTGAATCTGGAACACCGCATCTGAAGTCGGGCGGCATTGGCAGGCAAGGATATAACCTTCTTCTGCTTCTTCAGGTGTTAATGCATCTTCAATATAGGTTTCTTCAGGCATGTCATACGTACCTGATTCACAAAACGCTCGACAGGTACCACATGCACCGTCACGGCAATCCAGAGGGATATTGATCTTTTGACGGTAAGCTGCATCGGATAGAGTTTCACCTTGTGCAACTGTAATGAAACGAGTAACACCGTCTTCAAATTGAAGTGCAACATTGTGGTTTGACATGGCTGGAATCCTATAAAAATCTTTGAAACATTTTCAACCTTCAGCCAAGTTTCCGTTTGGCTGAAGGCCACATCAGTAAGCTAAAACAGCAGGGCTTACAGATGGTAAATATCAATTACTTGGTTGATGTAGTCATTCTTCAGAACCACATACTTGTTCACGATTTTTGGTTCTTCGCCAGAGAAATCGATCACATAACGTGACATGCCGAAGTAGCTGTAGTTGGTTTTGTAACGGAAACTTAAAGTGTTCCAGTTAAAACGCACTGTGACTAAATCACCGTTTTGCTCAACCACTTCAATATTGCTGATGTTGTGGCTGGTACGGGTATCCGGCATAGTGGCAGAAGAACGTTCAGTTTTAATACGGAACACGCGGTCTTCAAGGCCTTGACGGTCCGGGTAGTAGATCAGTGAAATTTCAGACTGTGGATCTTCAGTCAGTTTGTCATCGTCATCCCAGGCTGGCATCCAGAATTCTGCATTTGGCGCATAGCACTGTAACCAGTCATCCCATTGCTCATCGTCTAAAAAACGTGCTTCACGGTAGAGGAATTGAGCAATATTTTCTAAAGTAATCGCGCTCATGCGTTTTCTCCTTCAGTTGCAGCAAGCTCTTTCTCGTCAGCAATCGCTTTTTTCATAAGTTTGAGCCAGAATTCGTGTTGAGCAAGGTATAAACCTTCATCTTCAGTTTTAATACCTGAAAGTTTTGGTTTTAAACCAATTTCGTTAGCCGCATCATCCGGACCTTGTATCCAGTGTTTGGCACCACGGCTCATGTCGTTCCATTCCAGGGCAATACCGGCATAACCCGCTTGACATGCACGGAACTCTTCCAAGTCATCTGGAGTTGCCATACCTGAAGCGTTGAAGAAGTCTTCATACTGACGGATACGGCGGGTGCGTGCTTCAGGCTCTTCACCGACAGGACCGATACAGTAAATGGTCACTTCAGTTTTGGTTGGAGACAGTGGACGCAGGACACGAATTTGTGAGCCGAATTGATCCATGAAGTAGACGTTTGGATAGATACACAGGTTACGAGAACGCTCGATCATCCATTTCGCCATTGGCGCACCGAATTTTTCGGTATATTCATCTTTTTTGGCAAAGTTTGGACGGTCTTCCGGGTTGGCCCATTGTGTCCAAAGCAGCATGTGACCATTTTCGAAACCGTATGAACCGCCGCCTTGTTTACCCCAGGCACCCGCGCTCATGGCACGAATGTTGTCGCCACCTTGCTTTTCTTTACGTTGTTGAGTGGTTGCAGCATAGTTCCAGTGTACTGCAGACACGTGGTAACCATCGGCACCGTTTTCTGCAGTCAGCTTCCAGTTACCTTCATAGGTATAAGTCGATGAACCGCGTAATACTTCCAGACCCTGGTCAGACTGACCCACGATCATGTCAATAATTTTGGTGGCTTCGCCAAGATATTCTTCCAGGGAAGGAACATCCGGATTCAGGCTACCAAACAGGAAGCCTTTGTAATTTTCAAAACGGGCTACTTTTTTCAGGTCATGAGAACCGTCCTGGTTAAAGCAATCTGAATAACCTGCATCTGCCGGATCTTTTACTTTTAAAAGTTTGCCTGAGTTGTTAAATGTCCAGCCGTGGAAAGGGCATGTATAAGTCGCTTTGTTACCGCGCTTGTAACGGCAAAGCTGTGCACCACGGTGTGAACAGGCATTGATCATGGCATTCAGTTCACCGTTACGGTTACGTGCAATGATGATCGGCTGGCGGCCCATGTGAGTGGTGTAATAATCGTTGTTATTTGGAATTTGGCTTTCATGTGCCAAGTACACCCAGTTTCCCTCGAAAATATATTTCATTTCAAGGTCAAAAATGGCCTGGTCTGTAAATACTGAACGATGTAGCTTGAATTCACCGGTTTCATAGTTTTCAACAAGTAATTCGTCAATACGATCTAAATGGCTGGTGTTAATTACTGGAATACGAGGCATGTCCGTTCTCCGACTTTCCAAATTTGGGTAAGTCACCGAAATGTCTGGGAGTAGACATTTCGGTTCCCTGTATGATTAAGCGCTTGCGCGGCGGCGTTCAACTTCAGTAGAAGGTGCGTCTGCTTTTTCTTTCACAAGTTCAATATCAAATTGAATATACTTGAAAGGACCTTGCAAACCACGTTTTGCAATTTCAGCTTCATCAGTTACATCAACCGCGGTTGCGACCAGACCATCACGTGTGGCGAATGCAAAGTCATCCCACAGGTATTGATCGCCTTCGATGTTGAACTGGGTGGTTAACTTGCGGCAACCCGGTGCAGATACGAAATAATGCACATGAGATGGGCGGTTACCGTGACGACCTAATTTGTCCAGTACGAACTGGGTGGTACCTTCAGGTGGGCAGCCATAACCGACCGGCATGGTGGTCAACGCCACATATTTACCGTCCTGATCGGTAAAGATAGAACGGCGCAGGTTAAAGTCCGATTGCGACTTATCAAAGAACGAATAGTTGCCCAGGCTGTTGGCATGCCAAACTTCAACTTTAGCGCCTTCAATAATATTGCCTTCGGTATCAGTTACAGTACCTTCGATGATCAGCGTCGGGATTTTACCTTCCTCAGAACCATCATCCATACGTGCAAAGCCAACTGATTCAGGTGCGCCTGCTACATAAAGTGGGCCTTCAATGGTACGTGGTGTCCCACCGGTAATACCTGCTTTGGCATCTGCTTCATCAGCACGTAAGTCTAAGTAGTGTTCCAGACCCAGGCCTGCAGCCAGTAGGCCCAATTCATTGGCTTGACCGGCATCGGTAAAGTATTCCAGACCTTTCCAGAGTTCTGACTGAGAAATATCAAGATCTTCGATCGCCTGGAAAAGGTCACCTAGCAGGCGCACAACGATTTGCTGGACACGCTCGTCTACAGGACCTGTGGCTGTATCCACGTTCATTTGTTTAACTAATGCATCAATTTGTTGACGGTTCATACTATTGCTCCTTAAGTATGTCTGTTTATTGGTGGCTGTTGTTTCAATCCTTATGGCTGAAACTTGGCTGCCACAGTCCTTTGTTAATTACCCTCTGAATACTCTCATCGGATGTGTTCAGATTTGACCGACCTGGCTTATTCCAGGTCTCGGTCATTGTGATCAGGTGTCATCTTCCCGGATTGAAGAAGGGTGGCGGTTTAGTGCCATGATTTCGATATCCATATATGGATACAGTGGTAAGCCCTGCAAAATGTTGTGCAGCTCTTCGTTACTTTGCACATCAAAAATACTGATGTTTGAATACTGGCCTGTGATGCGCCAGATATGGCGCCATTTACCTTGGCGCTGTAAATCCTGTGAATAGGCTTTTTCAACAGCCTTGATTTCGTTGGCTTTCTCGGCAGGCATATCCAGCGGGATATTTACATCCATACGTACATGAAACAGCATGTCTCACTCCTCAATCTAATTGCTTATTTACGGCGTAAATTGTCGATCTTGTCTTCATCCAGCTGAATGCCCAGACCGGCACCTTGCGGCAGATGCAGTTCAAAATTCTGGTATTGCAATGGTGTTTTCAGAATTTCTTCCGTCAGCAGTAGCGGGCCGAATAGTTCAGTACCATAGGCCAGGCTTTCAAACGTCGAGAACACATGCGCTGAAGCAATGGTTCCCACCGGGCCCTCCAGCATGGTGCCGCCATACAGGTCGATACCAGCCAGCTGTGCCACTTTTGCAACTTCACAACCTTCAATCAGGCCGCCGGACTGCGCCACTTTCACTGCGAAAACTGATGCACCATTGTTACGGGCAATCTGGTAAGCGCTGTTTGGACCCATTAACGATTCGTCTGCCATAATGGCAATATCGAAACGGCGGGTGAGGCGACGCATCGCATCGAGGTTTTCAATGCCGCATGGCTGTTCAATCAGGTCAACACCGCCATCTTGCAGCAGCTGAATACCTTTAATGGCTTCAAGCTCTGACCAGGCACGGTTGACGTCAACACGAATAGAAACGTCTTTGCCTAATGCTTTTTTGATTGCCAGCACGTGTTCAACATCTTCTTCAACCGGACGAGAGCCAATTTTCAGCTTGAATACATTGTGACGTTTGATTTCAATCATCTTCTGCGCTTCAGCGATGTCTTTTTCAGTATTGCCTGAAGCCAATACCCAAAGCACAGGAACGCTGTCACGTAAACGGCCACCAAGAATTTCACTCAGTGGTAAACCGAGGCGCTGTGCCTGAATGTCCAGTAAAGCAGTCTGGATGGCACATTTGGCAAAACGGTTGCCGTTAATATTCTTTTTCAGGGCACGCATGGTTTGTGCAAAGTTCAAACCTGCCAATGTTTTTAGTAAAGGTACGAAGTAAGTATCAATATTGGTTTTTACGCTTTCTGGGCTTTCTTCACCGTAGCCTAATCCACCAATTGTGGTTGCTTCGCCCCAGCCCACAAAACCATCGTCTGTGGAGATCTTTACCAATACCAGGGTTTGCGTCTGCATTGTCGCCACCGCCATTTTGTGTGGACGAATGGTCGGAATCTCGACAAGCATGGTTTCAATGGATTTATACATCACTTTACTCTTCGCAATCTTGCGTTGTGTATCTGATGTGATATACCTTAAAAGAATAGAAACGCACTGTCGAAGATAATTTTGGCATTTTATTATATTCTAAAGGTATGGAAAGGGTATGGAACTTAGACATCTCAGATACTTTGTTGCTGTGGTAGAAGAACAGAGTTTTACCAAAGCAGCTGAAAAACTGTTTATTGCGCAACCACCTTTAAGCCGTCAGATCCAAAATCTGGAACAGGAACTGGATATTCAGCTCTTTGAAAGAGGTAGCCGACCGCTTAAGACCACAGAAGCAGGTCAATTCTTCTACCAGCATGCGGTTAAACTTTTGTCTAATGCGGAAGAAATCAAATCGATGACCAAGCGGATTGGTATCGCGGATCGCACTATTAGCATTGGTTTTGTCGGCTCTTTATTATTCGGTTTACTGTCGCGTATTGTGTTTCTATTTAAGCAGCAACATCCCCAGCTCAAAATTGAGATGGTAGAAATGAATACTTCAGAGCAGATTCAGGCACTTAAAGAAGGGCGGATTGATGTCGGTTTTGGACGTTTAAGGATTTCAGATCCGGCAGTGAAACGGGTGTTGCTGCGTGAAGAACGGCTGATGGTCGCGGCACATTCCAGCCATTTTCTTTCTCAACGAGATGGCGTGAATCTGGTTGAACTGGTGGATCAGCCACTCTTTTTATATCCGAATAATGGTAAAACGAATTTCTCTACCCAGGTGCGCGGTATATTTTCCGAGTATGGACTGGAACCGAAAAATATTCGTGCAGTCAGTGAATTGCAACTGGCGCTGGGTTTTGTGGCTGCTGGAGAGGGTGTTTGTATCGTGCCGGAAAGTGCCCAGAATATTCGTCTGGCACATTTAAACTTTATCCCTTTATTAGATGAATTTGCGGTCAGTCCGGTTTTTATGGCTATTCGTAATATGGATGAAAGTGAATATATTCGATATCTGTTTGATGCGGTCTATCAGGTCTATGATCTTGAAGCGATTAAATATGATCGTGCTGTATTTTAATTCAGATCAATACCTGTCTGGATCTTATAGGGAATAAAGCGAATCCATATTTTAATATTGAATGAAGGTTTTATTTTTTGGATGAATATCATTAAGGCATAGTAAATAAAGCCTTTTCTTTAAGGCAGACTTTATAGGTATAGAAGCATGCCTATTCAGTTTTGGACATTTATGCACATCTTCTGCATTGTGAATCTCATAAATTGAACTTCACAATTAGGAGGTGGAGATGTCTACAAATAAAGTGAATATAAATACGCTGATTGATGAAGCAAAGTTCACGCCTTTTCACTGGGGCGTACTTTTATGGTGTTTATTAATTATTATCTTCGACGGCTATGACCTGGTTATTTACGGGGTGGCTTTACCACTATTGATGCAGGAGTGGTCACTTGGTGCGGTAGAGGCAGGGCTATTGGCCAGTACCGCGCTGTTCGGGATGATGTTCGGTGCCATGAGTTTCGGAACGCTCTCCGATAAACTGGGCCGGAAAAAGACCATTATGATCTGTGTGGCCATTTTCAGTGGCTTTACCTTCCTGGGCGCTTTTGCCAGTAACCCGATTGAATTTGGTATTTTACGTTTCCTTGCCGGTTTAGGCATTGGCGGCGTGATGCCAAACGTGGTGGCACTGATGACCGAATACGCGCCAAAACGGATTCGGAGTACTCTGGTTGCCGTGATGTTCAGTGGCTATGCCATTGGCGGGATGACCTCTGCCTTGTTAGGTGCATGGCTGGTGGCAGATTATGGCTGGAAAATCATGTTCTATTTAGCAGGTACACCATTATTGCTGTTACCGCTGCTGTGGAAATTCTTACCAGAATCCCTGATGTTCCTCACCAAAAAAGGTGAAACAGAACAGGTCCGCACCTTTGTACAGAAAATTGCTCCAGAACAGAATATTGCGCCAAATACCCAGTTTGTGCTGAATGAAGTGATGGCCGGTGATGAAGCACCGTTACGCGCACTGTTCCAGCAAGGCCGTACTTTCAGTACCTTAATGTTCTGGGTTGCGTTCTTCATGTGCCTGTTAATGGTCTATGCATTAGGCAGCTGGTTACCAAAACTGATGATTCAGGCCGGTTATTCACTCGGTGCAAGTATGCTGTTCCTGTTCGCGCTGAATATTGGCGGTATGGTCGGTGCAATTGGTGGCGGTGCCTTGTCAGATCGTTTCCATCTGAAACCGGTATTGACCATTATGTTCACCGTGGGGGCAATTGCGCTAATCCTGCTTGGCTTTAACAGTCCACAGCCAGTGCTGTATACCTTAATTGCCATTGCCGGTGCAGCCACCATTGGATCACAAATTTTACTATATACTTTCGTCGCACAGTTTTACCCGACTACAGTACGTTCAACCGGTATGGGTTGGGCCTCTGGAATTGGCCGGATCGGCGCGATTGTCGGGCCTGTGCTGACCGGTGCACTGCTGACTTTAAACCTGCCACACCAGATGAATTTCATGATGATTGCCATCCCTGGTCTAATTGCAGCCGTAGCGATCTTTATGGTAAATCTGAAAGTCTCGGTAGATGGTGCCAAAGCCAAGCAGGAAAGCTTCGCCAACAGCAATGTCAAAGCAGTCAAAAGCTCTGCACATTAATCTCTGAGCAAACCGCTAGCTTGAGTTCTTCAGGCTAGCCAAACTTTAAAACAATGAAACTTTGTCAGGAACGACAAAAACGGATAGTCACAGGATAAGTGTGCCCATGAAAACAATGATGATAAAACCTTTAGTAATTGCTGTCGGTTTAACAATGAGTGTAATGGCCAATGCGCAAAGCAGCCAGGAAGTTGAGCAGCTCCGTCAGGAAGTGCAACAACTAAAAGCACTTGTTCATCAATATGCTCAACAAAATCAAACGGTTCAAGCTAATTTAAACCAACTTGCCAATACTACGGTACAACCACCTGTTGCACAAAAAGCCAGCACTGAAAAGCGCGGCTTGGGCATGACGCTGGGTAATGCTGAATTTAACCTGTATGGAAACGTCCGTATGGATGGTTCTTATCAGATTGAAGGCGGTGCCAAAGACATGCCCTACAACCAGATTAATGGGGTCGCACTGGAAGGCAATGCAGAAAATAGCGACCGTTTCAGATCAACGCTGGCGGCAACCCGCTTAGGTTTAGACTTTAAAACCCAGGTAGGTGCAGAAGATGTCAAAGGTAAGCTGGAAGTCGACTTCCTGGGCGGTAATTTAGACAGCCTGCGTATTCGCCATGCGTATTTAACCTATGCTGACTGGTTAATTGGTCAAACCTGGTCTAACTTTGCGGTACCGGATTATATGCCGGAAACAGCAGATGCCTTGGCCTATGCCGGTGGTGCAGTTAAACGTACCCCGCAAGTACGTTATACCGCGAAATTCAGCCCGCAAACCAATCTGGTGGTGGCTGCTGAAGATCCAAAAGATAACAGCATCACCCAGCGTTTACCAGCTTTAACTGCGCGCTTAAATCATCAGTTCGCCGATAACATGAGCGTGAGTGCACGTGCCATGGGTCATGAAAAACGCATCAATTCTGATGAAGAAATGGCATGGGGTGTGGGCTTGGGCGCTAAATATGATGTGACCCCAAGCACGACTTTAAAAGCAGACTACTACCATGTGAAGGGTGATAGCAGCTTTGTGTCTTTTGCCAATAAAGGTGTTGCTGTAACCAACCTTGATGACAAAGGTGTGATTACTGCAACGAGCGCTATCGCAGCCCAAAGCGAGTTTGATTCGATTACTGTCGGTCTGACCCAGAAGTTTAATGAAAAACTGCGTGGCACAGTGGGTTATGGCTATATGAGCTTTGATCAGGATGCTGATTATCTGGCAGCGACTCCAGCAGATAAACGAACTGGCGTTAACAAAGACTTATGGCAGGCATGGGCTAATGTCTTCTATAGCCCGATCAAGCCGGTTAGCTTAGGTCTGGAATATGTCTATGGTGAGCGTGAAGCAGTAGTCCCTGCAGCTAATGGCAGCAAAACAGGTGAAGACAACCGTATTAATATGGTGGCCATCTATAACTTCTAATTACACGCTATAGATTAAAAAAGCCGGAAGGACACTTCTGGCTTTTTTGTTTTTAGACTTTTTTTGGACTTAAGTCTAATGTGGGGGCAATTACAGCAAAAATATCAGGCATTTTCACCGAGTCTGACAAAAGCATACGACATTTTCATGAAAAATCCTGCGCCTGCACAAAAGCAAATCAGAACAATAAAACTTCTCCCATCGAAGTTGGGACCGAAAAAGTGCAGAATCTTGTCAGACAAAACCAGCTAAAACCTAAGGGAAAGACAAGTTTTGTCCTGCATTCACATGGAATCGAGATCATGAATCTATATAGTGGGCATGAACATTAAAAAAAGAACATCCGTTCACTGAAAAAATCATGAGGCCGCTATGAGCACTTCTGTAGAGTATAAACCCGAGTGGATTCGAGAAGATTTTATTGATTTTATTGCAGAAAAAATAAATCCAGTCTGGGCATTGAAAAAAGTCAAAGCCTGCGTTGTTGAAATTCAGGCATTAAGTCCAGACTTTTATAAAATTCATTTACGTCCCAACCAGAATTTTCAGGCACAGCGTTTTCAGGCCGGACAAAGTATTCTGGTCACGCTGGCGATGAATGGGGTCCGCCAGCAGCGCAGCTATTCAATAGTGACTTTGCTTGATAATGGCGATGTGATTCTGGCCATCAAACGGCAAGGCAAAATGTCCAATGCCTTGACCCAGTTACCGGCAGGGGCTGTGGTGGAGCTGTCCCAGCCGCAGGGTAATTTCGTGCTGCCGGCACCAGTTCCATCCTTATGTTTTATTGCATCGGGCAGTGGGATTACCGCGATTTATTCCTTATTGCAAAAAGCTGTGGTCAGCTCGACCCAGTCGATAGATCTGCTGTATTTCACCCGCGATGATGCCTTCCATGCCGAAATTAAAACCCTGGCGCTGATGTATCCGTATTTTAAATATCATCATTTTAATACTGTAGAACAGCATCAGCATCTGTCTTTGAGCTTACTGCAAAACACGGTCGAGCAACTGGGTGAGCGGCATATTTATGCTTGTGGCTCAGCCTCGATGATGCAGGCTGCCCAGCAGATTTGTCAGCAGCTAGATTTAAGTGAGCAGTTTCATTCCGAGTATTTTCAAATGACCGCAGATGAAAATCTGGAGGCGCAGCCGGTGCAGTTCTTGCGCTCGCAGCAGGATTTTCAGGCCAATAGCAATTTGCTGGACAGTGCTGAAGCCGCCGGGTTAAGACCGGCCCATGGCTGTCGCATGGGAATCTGCAATACCTGTTCCTGTACCAAAGTCAGCGGCAGCGTGCGTAATCTGCTGACTGGTGAAATTGACCATAACCATAATACCCAAATCAAACTTTGTGTGACGCAGGCAATCAGTCCTGTCGTGATTAACTTATAATCTGGAGGGAACATCACATGAATATGCCTGCCGCGTTACATCCGAACAGCAAGTCAAAATATTTAACTGAGGCTCAGATTCAGGAATTTGGTGCCAAAGTGGAAGCCATCCGCCGTGAAGTCATGGACGATCTGGGGGAAAAAGATGCCCAGTATATTTATAAAATCCGTAATTTTGTCCGCTATAGTGAAATTGCCTCACGTGGGATGCTGATGTTTGGCGGCTGGATTCCGCCAGTATGGTTATTGGGGACTGGTTTACTAGGATTATCCAAAATTGTTGAAAATATGGAGCTGGGTCATAACGTCATGCATGGCCAGTTTGACTGGATGAATGATCCGACCCTGAACGGTGCCAGTTATGACTGGGACACCATTGCCACCGGAGACGACTGGAAATATACCCATAACTATATTCATCACACCTATACCAATATTGTCGACAAAGACCACGATGTCGGCTATGGCTTGCTACGGGTTAGCGAAGCACAAAAATGGGAACCGCGTTTTTTGATGAATATTCCGCTGGCCATTCAGCTGATGGTATTTTTTGAATGGTATGTGGGGCTGCAACGTCTGCATTTAGAAGATGTACTGGTTTATAAAACCAAAACCTGGAAACAGGTCTGGGATGAAGCGGCCGGTTTAAGAAAGAAAATGCGTCGTCAGGTGGTCAAAGATTATGTCTTTTTTCCACTGCTTGCCGGGCCAAATGCCATTCCGGTTTTTGCCGGCAATGCTGTCGCTAACGTGATTCGCAGCCTGTGGGCATCCGCGGTGATCTTTAATGGCCATTTCACTGAAGATGCGGAAAATTTTGAAGCCGATAATACCGAAAATGAAAGCCGGGCTGAATGGTATATCCGCCAGATTCGCGGTTCGAGCAATTTCAGCGGCACCCAGTGGTTGCATATTTTAAGTGGCAATTTAAGCCATCAGATTGAGCACCATTTATTTCCGGATATGCCGGCCAACCGTTATGCCGAAGTGGCACCAAAAATTAAGGCGCTATGTGCAGAATATGGTATTCATTATAATGAGGCCAATTTTATCCAGCAGTTTTCCAGTGTCTGGGTGCGTCTGGCCAAGTGTTCGCTGCCAAATCACTGGCAGGACAAAATCGGGCAGGGCAGCAACCTGATTCGTACCGGTCTGGCCCAGCTGAAAGCCAAATTCCAGTAACAGCAGATTTTAGCCAGCTTTTATAAGACCAGAAGATAAGATGTCTTCTGGTCTTTTTTATTTTGCACAACTGCTGCATTTTTTACTCAAGACTCAAACTTGAGTGCAACAGCGCTACAGGAGCATGAGCTATTTTTACAAAAAAAACGCCTTGTCTTGCCGATTATGTAGCTGAATTATATTTATAAATTTCTGATATCTCTGGGCTTTATTTTTGAACAGTCGGCAAGTTAACGTGGTTTAACAAAACTGAACTATGGTGATTTTGGCGAATCTCCTAAGCTGGTTTGAGTAAAAAATAATGGAAAATAACAAATGTCAGTTGTCTCTCAGAACAGTTATCGCCCCTTAAAACGCGAACGACAAAAAAGCTATCGGGAGCTGTTTCATTTTTTTCTGGATGAAAGCACACCAGCACCAGAAAAAGAAAAGCTCTCGGCCCAGCTTTTACAGCGCGAGCTTCAGCAGATAGATTCCCCATCTATTCCTTTACCCGATGAGCCAGTCCAGATCAAAGACTGGCTTTTTCAGCAGAATATGCAGAATTGTGAACGCTATCAACAGTATTTAAGCCGGCGTCAGGCCGGTGGTCAGCGTGAATACTTTCAGCATGTAGCAGCAGCCTATGACTTTCTGGTGAAAGTCGCGCCAGTCAAATATGTTGATGGTTCCTGGCTGTATAGCAGCTTAAAACATTGGCCTGATCCGAATTTTCAGCATCTGATCATGATTTATTTGGAAGAGTTGGGCCTCGGTTCAGCCAAAGCCAATCACGTGTCGATGTATCAGCAATTGCTCAGCAGTCTGAATCTGCAAGATCTGGTCGAAGGACTGGAAGATGAATACTATTATCAACCTGTGGTGCAACTGGCACTGGCCTATGCGCCGCAGCAATATCTGCCGGAAGTGATTGGTTTTAATTTAGGCTATGAACAGTTACCGCTGCATTTGCTGATCAGTAATTATGAACTGGCCGAGCTGGGGCTGGATCATCAGTATTTTAATGTGCACATTACCATTGATAACCTGGACAATGGTCACGCGCATCGTTCAGTCGCCGCACTGGAATATGCCTATAGTCAGGCCGCCAATAAAACAGAGTTTATTGACAAACTGAAACGCGGTTATGCCCTGAATGATGTCGGTCTAGGCTCGACTGAAATTATTAAAAACAGTGATTTAACCCCGCTGATTGAAAAGATTTTCAAGAAAAAAGCTGTGGTCGGCAAGCTGATTCATAATAACCGTTGCCGCTTTGCCCAAGCATCGGTGAATGAATGGCTCAGCAATGACCAGAAAGTGGTCGAGTTCCTTCAGGTATTACAGGATAAACAGTGGATTAAACGCGGCCAGCATCCGAGTGAAAGCCGGTTCTGGCAGCTGATTCACAATGAAGAAGGCAAAATGTTCGGTGTATTTTCAGTCGCTGAACAGCAGATTATTTATGACTGGATTGCCCAAGCCTATACCGAACGCCGTGCGCCGTTTAAAGCCGTAACGCCAGTGCAGCAGGCCGATGATTATATTGTCGATTATTTCAATTCCAGTGAACAGCAGGCCTTGCAGCAACAACTGAAACTGGCGCGTAGCGCGGAAGAAAAAATCAATCTGCTGTTGCCTTACTTGGCGCCGCATCAGCATCATAATCCCACCGGTTTATGGGCCACGCGTCAACTGACCCAGTTTTTATTCCCACAGGCGCTGCAGCAGATTCAATAAAATTTGATGATCTACTTGTCATCACCTAACAAAAATGCCAATCCTTAGGATTGGCATTTTTATAGAAGTTTAAAAGGGTTCCAGCAGAACAGAAGGGCATTTAGTGGGATTTCTTTTTACCGCCGCCATCCTGTTTATTGACGGTAGACCAGCCAATACGTTCTGCTTCTTCCTCGGAATGGCCACGCTCTTTTTCCGATTCAATAATATGGCGAGCCTGACGTTTCTGCTTGTCGGTATAGACCGACTTATCACCTCTAGACATCAGTTTCACTCCTGTATAGATCTGCATGTTTCAATAAAACTCAAAATGTTATCTACATTGCTTGTGTGCCTTTAAATGCCGTTAACCATTGACAATGGTACCGCCATTGACATGAATCACCTGACCGGAAATATAGCTGGCTTCATCGGAGGCTAAAAACAGATAAGCTGGCGCAACTTCACTTGGCTGACCCATACGGCCCATGGGGGTATCTTCACCAAAACCTTTTAGCTGTTCTTCATCAAAACTACTCGGAATTAACGGCGTCCAGATTGGGCCGGGTGCGACACCATTCACCCGAATCCCGGTTTTATTTTTTAGCAAGTTGGTCGACAGGCTACGGGTAAAGGCAGTAATTGCCCCTTTGGTACTGGCATAATCAATCAGCTCATTATGGCCCTGATAACTGGTGATACTGGTGGTATTGATAATACTGTCACCGGGCTGCATTTGAGGAATCAGCAGCTGGGTCACATAAAACAGCGGGTAGAGGTTGGTTTCAAAGGTTTTATGCAGCTGTTCGGGATTAATATCTTCAATGGTTTTTTGTGGATATTGTACGGCGGCATTATTGACCAGAATATTAATATGCGGAAACTGCTGTAAGGCCAAATCGACCATCTGCTGTACCGCCGCATGTTGGCGCAGGTCACATTGAATCAGCAGACATTGACAGCCTTCCTGCTCGACCAGACGCTTGGTGTCTTGCGCATCCTGATCTTCTTCTAAATAGGGAATAATAATATTGGCACCTTCGCGGGCAAACAGCACCGCCACAGATCGGCCGATGCCGCTGTCACCGCCGGTAATTAAGGCTACCTTGTCTTTGAGTTTTTGACTGCCCTGATAATTGCTTTTAATAATTTCAGGTTCGGGCGTCATTTTATATTGTACACCAGGCTGATGCTCCTGTTTCTCTTGCGGAGATGGGCTGTCAGGATAATGATTCATGGGGTTCTCCAAATTTTTAGGTCGATTTATTGTTTTGCTCAATCAGATGAAATCGTTAGTGATAAAAAAGCACGAATCTGGGCAGATCGTGCTTTTTAGAATTTATACCGCTTCCCACTGACGGGTGACTTCTTCAGAATTCTTGTTCAGGATAATCTGGTTACCGCGAATTTCTTCGACCCAAGAGGTCGGAATGTAATGATGCATCCCATCACCAGAATCCTGTTTGGTCAGTTTGATTTTATCGCTGCCTTCCAGATGATCGACCGTACCGACATGGGTGCCGCAGGAGGCAATAACTTCGCTATGTTTCTGAATGTCAGTTAAATTAATATCAGCCATTTTTATCACTCCAATTCAGATGAAATAAATATCTCTATTTAATTTAAACGCCTCAAGGAGATAAAAATAGCTTTATTTAAAATCGAAACAACTCCGCCATAGAGTATAACAATTCACTACATGCAGATATATATTACACATTATGAAATATCTAAATGATTGAGGATAAATTTAAATAATTAAAGCTATTGTTATATTGAAATAGATGAGTTGAGATAATCAAAAATCATATATTTATAAATCTCATTTTATTATTTTTAAATAAAAATTATAAACTACAGAAGATCTCTAGCTACTTATTGGTTTAAACGCTTAATCCTGAAGCAGCTAGATGGTTGAGCGGTCGCAATAATCAAAACTGAAAGGGTAGTGCTGTGTTTCTGTATGTAAGCCGATTATTAAGCAATCACTAAAACTCATTAAACTGATTGAATAAAACAATAAATATATTAAGTATTTGTTTTTTAATAATTATATAAAAATATTGCAGCTGAGATTTTTCAAAAAAACGAGAAAAATGAAGCACTTTTTGTCATTACAAAATTGTTTGTAAAATAGACAAAAAAGGGCTGTACAGCGTTGTGAATTGTGTATAATTCCGCCAACAAAAGCCCCTGCAAGTTTATGGATTTTCCTATAAGTGTGCAGGGGTTTTTCTATGGACAATTTTTTGGAATGGGATGTCCTGTTTTTAGAAGGTGGCACATACATGTTGTTTTCCAAAACCACAGCCGTCGATGCATCTGCCCAGCTCAATGCACAAGGTCTGGCAACCAAACTCAGCTTTTTTGGCCTGGGTTTAAGTACGGCATCTTGGGCACCGCTCATTCCATTTGCACAACAACGTCTTTCTTTAAACCATGCAGACTTTGGCCTGTTGCTGCTTTGTATGGGGATTGGATCGATGCTGGCCATGCCGGCGGCCGGTCTGTTAATCCAGCGTATTGGCTGCCGTATTTTAATCGGGGTTGCGCTGGTTGCAGCGATGATCATTCTGCCATTACTGACGGTATTTGGTACCGCCTTAAGCATGGCGATTGTGCTGTTTATCTTTGGTACTGCGGTGGGTGCATTTGGTGTGGCCATTAATTTACAGGCAGTGATTGTTGAAAAGAACAGCCTGAAAAATATGATGTCCAGCTTCCATGGGATGTGCAGTCTGGGCGGTTTACTTGGTGTGCTGACTGTGACTGTGCTGTTGTCATTGGGTGTTTCACCGCTAATGAGCGCTTTAATCATGAGCGCGGTGTTGGCTTTTATTGCAATTCTGGCCGTTCCTAACAGCCTGTCTGAAGTTGAGAAGAAATTGGACCCAACTGCAGAAGAAGAGGCACCACCAGCGAAGCAGAAATTTCGCCCAAGCCCGATGATCCTGTTAATTGGTCTGGTCTGTTTTATTGCCTTTTTATCGGAAGGCTCGGCAATGGACTGGAGCGGGATTTATCTGGTTAGCAACTTTGGGATGGACGCTTCTTTTGCCGGTCTGGCTTATACCTTCTTTGCCATTACCATGACCATCGGCCGTTTTTCCGGACGTCGATTATTGAGAATGTGGGGCGAGAAAAACATCATCACCTATAGCGCGCTGTGTGCGGCCTTGGGTCTAGGGATTATTGTGATGGCGCCGCACTGGGCGGTGGTCCTGCTGGGTTATGCCTTACTCGGTTTTGGCTGTTCCAATATTGTGCCAGTGATGTTCTCCCGTGTCGGACGTCAGAATATTATGCCTAAAGCAGCTGCTTTATCGCTGGTATCGACCATTGCCTATAGCGGTTCATTAAGTGGCCCGGCGCTGGTCGGTTTCCTAAGTGAAGCCATTGGCCTGAGCACCGTCTTTGCGCTGGTGGCCTTATTGCTCCTGTCGATTGCTGTTTTAAATCGCTTTACCCAGGTCGACTAAATCGGACATTCAGCTACTTATCTGTGTCTTCCTTTTCGCCAGTCAGCACTCACTGACTGGCTTTTTTTATATTTAAGCCGCAATTCATAAGACAATGAAAGTGAAATCAAGGGACTAAAGAATATATTTAAAAATTATGGACTCTATTTAAATATTTTTTATTATTAAGAAAATAAACCACTTCATCTTAACGCGTCTATTATTGCATTTTGTAAATAAAAACAGCTGAAATATAAAGATGGTAAAAAATTAAAAAAGATATTTAAAAGAATAAAATTTTACTATTTTAAATACAGCCTGTTAATTTTTTAAAATAAAAAAGACCTGCTACATTCCAATGATCTGAAACAAAGCCCGGCTGTTTATTTTAATTTTCACTCTTATCTTAAAAGGGCTTTGTTGCACAAACCTAGCATCAAAAGCTTATTCAGCAATATAATTTCAAAATGAATAAGCCTGCCTCTAAAATCTACCGTACAACCAATTGGTCATCCTATAACCGAGCCTTAATTAACCGAGG
>Ga0172369_10001947_pt1 | contig 29068 bp, 40 predicted proteins | sample LakKiv25m_FD_114539 | JGI IMG/M metagenome (GOLD analysis project Ga0172369, IMG submission 114539) | Freshwater microbial communities from Kabuno Bay, South-Kivu, Congo - kab_022012_11.25m | ecosystem: Environmental > Aquatic > Freshwater > Lake | place: Democratic Republic of the Congo...
GCCCGAACCTTGGCAGAGCATTTCCTGTCTCTTGATGTATTCCTCGATGCCACCGAAGAAGATTTTGCATCTTTGAGCGATATCGGGGATGAGACGGCAAGCTCACTTTACACACATTTAAATGATCCTGATTATCGTTCTGTGATCGAAGGGCTGGTCAACGCTGGAGTTGAAGTTCAGAGTGTAAAACGCAAAGGGTCTGCCCTGAAGGGCCTAGTTTTTGTATTCACTGGGACTTTGAACAAAATGGATCGCAAAGCTGCCCAGGATCTTGTAGTTGAATATGGCGGGAAATCTTCCACAAGCGTTTCTTCTTCTGTTGATTATGTCGTCGCTGGCCCCGGTGCTGGCAGTAAATTGAAGAAAGCGCAAGATTTGAAGATTAAAATCATCACCGAAGAAGAATTCTTTAAAATGTTGGGAGATGAAGAAATCGAAGAGGCTGATGAATATACGGCTTTCGGAGAGATTTTGCCATGCGAGGTGCCAGATAATGTTAAATTCATTGAGGGTGATTTGTTGGAAAGTGAGGCACAGTTTATTGCACATCAATGCAATTGTGTTAGCTCAAGTGCCGCCCATCTTTCTAGGGCAGTATTCGAAAGATTTCCTTATTCTGATATCTATTCTCCACGAGCATCTGTAGATAAAGAAAATCGTCCCATTATAGGCGAAGAACCTGGGAAGATTGTAATTAAAGGGGATGGCTCTGATGAGAGATATATCATCAACATCATGGGGCAGCTTTTCCCTGGCATGAAATTCCCAGATAGTTCTAAGGATGGCACTAGAGCGCGTGAGGGCTTTTTTAAAGAAGCTTTGAGCCGTATTGCACAGATTCCAAATCTTAAAAGCATTGCGTTCCCCTGGTGCATAGGTTGTGGCGCGGCTGGTGGTGATTGGGATAAATATTTGACGATGTTGATAGAATTTGCCAGTGAAGTTGAAGACACGGAAGTTGTCATTATTAAATTGAAGGAAGAATGATGCTTCATTCCAAAGCTGGTAATTTCTACACCCCATTGCCTTGGGTCGCCAAAGCTCATGAATACATCAAAAAACATACTTCCTTGACGGGAAACGTTCAAGTATGGGATCCCTGTGCTGGGATGGGGAATCTGCTATTGCCGCCAAAATACATTCTTCCCAACATGATCCTGTCAACCTTGGAAGAAGATGATGTCAAACATCTTTGGTCTTTGGATTTTCCCAGTGAAACTCCCATTTTCAAGTATGATTTTCTCAATGGTATCGATACAGAATTACCACAGGAAGTTCAACAAAGGCTAAGAGAGAAGAAAACTTGGCTATTCATCATGAACCCTCCATTTATAACGGGGAATGATCTGGCCGCATCTTTTGGCACCGGATCTGTGAAAACTGGTGTTTCAGACAATTTCGTTAAAGAGGCAATGAAAGATCTGAAGCTTCATCAAGCATGTCAGAATACTTCTGCTCAATTTATGTTTCGCATTCTTCAACTGGTTCAAGATTACGAACTGGATGCCACGGTAGCGACTTTCAGCAATGCTTCTTTCTTGACGGGGGTAAATTATTCTCGATTCAGAGAAATATGGGAAGAAGTTTTTGGATTTCAGGACGGTTTTTGTTTCCCTTCAATAGAATTTGAGGGATTGAAAAAGAAATGGCCTGTTCTATTCACTGTTTGGAAAACAGGGGCACCAAGCGTTCCTGTTGAAGTTGACATTTTTGAGACTTCTCTGACGACATCTGGTAAGAAGTTCTTCGGGCCTGCCAATAATCCGCTTTCAAAATGGATCGCCAGACCTTCCCGTTCGATAGTTCGACCACCAATGAGTTCTGCTATGACAATTCATCACTCCAAGAGCAGATCAAATAAGATGGCCGATGGTGCTATTGGGCATCTGGCGTGGAATGCAAACAACGTTCGAGATGCTCACTTGGCTGCCATCTTATCAGGCCCTACAAATTCTGGACATGGTTGGAGTATCACCAAATACAACTTTTCGCAGTCCATGGTCGCTTTGGCTTGCGCCAAATTGGTGCAAGAAGACTGGTTGAACAATAGAGATGAATTCAATGTCCCTGATAATATGCATGAGAAATATGAAGAGTTCTATTATGATTCCGTAATCTATTCATTATTTCATAATGCAAATCAGACAGTAAGTTTAGGTGATATATCATATTTGGGTAAAACATATGATATAACAAATGAGTTCTTTTGGATTCCAGGGAGATACTTTGCCAGTTTTGATCTTCCTGACGAAATCAAAAAGCAAATGGAAAGCCCAAGAGATACATTCGTATCAAAATGGATCAATTGTAATATAAAGGCATTTTCTGTTCAGGCCAAAAAAGTTATCGATAGTGCTAATAGACTTGTAGAACTGTCTGCTTCGCATCGCTTGGACAAAACAATTGATTCTAAGTATCAATTAGATAGATGGGATGCTGGTTGGTATCAAATTAGATATGGATTATTGAATCCTAATAGTTCTAAATTTCATTCTGGGCTATATGATTTTGATGTCGCTTTCAAAAAATTAGAAACAAATTTGAGAAGCACCTATAAATTGCTAAAGATCCTTCCATAGAGCTTGATTCCCTTGGCCAGATATGCTATAATGGTATTAGAAGAAGCGAAATGGGTATAAAAATATGGCTAGACGATACGAGAGAGGCTCCTGAAGGCTGGATCCGTACTTTCTGGCCGGATGAAGTATTTCAATTGTGCCGGAATTATGTAGTGGACACCATTTCGTTAGATCATGATTTAGGCAACGATGAACGTGGAACAGGATACGATGTTTTATCTGCGATTGAAGAGATGGTGTTTGCCAATAAACTTACTGATATCCCTGAGATTAGAATCCATACCGCGAATCCAGCCGCAAAAAAGCGTATGGAACAGGCATTGGACAGCATCCTGTTGAGAGTTGAAGAATATAGGATAGAGAAAGCGTTAGAAGAAAAGAACAGAAATGGCTAGAAAAGATTTATCAGAAATTATTGTAATGGATTTAGAGGCTACTTGTTGGAGGACAAAAGAGGAGCAAGGCGACCAACCTCAGGAAGTTATAGAAATAGGTGTGGCGATTTTACCTAAAGGGGATTTAGTGCCGATTCGTCAAGACTCTATTATTGTGAAACCGAGATATAGTATAGTCAGCGAATTTTGTACAGAACTAACGAGCTTGACGCAAGCAGATGTAGATAAAGGGATAGATGCGGCTGATGCCTATGAAAAATTATGGAGTAAATATCATACGGGAGAAAAATTAGTAGCATGTTGGGGAACTTGGGATTTTGATCATATCAAACGAGAAGTGAATGATAAGTCATTAAGGAATCCTATTGGAATCTTGAGACTGGATGTTAAATCTTTTTATGCTTTTGTTAAAGGTTTAGACAAAGGAACAGGGATGATGGAAGCTCTTGACCAATTAAAGATTAAACACGAGGGCAAACATCATCGTGGGAATGATGATGCGTACAATATCGCTAAAATTTTGGGGGAACTGGTAAAAGGTGCTCGGGCTTCGATCTGCACATAGCGAGGTGCAAAATGTGGACTAAACTGGCAAACAACAATGATTGGTCTGACTACCGTATCGCGAATACTCCTCCATGGAGCATTCAACATGATGGAGAACCGCAGGAATTCCCATGCCTTGTTAGCACTGAGGCCCCTAATCCAGATTTATGCCGTTATATTTTTATTTATGAGCAAGATATCAAAGAGATGATGTCTATATTGCATAATCAAATTCCTTCAAACCTAGAAGTTATCGTGGCTCCCACCTTGACATTAGAGGGGGTAGATCATGATGATATTAGTTTATTGGTAGATATTCAAGAAAAACGTTTCATAAAAGAATTGAGACAATGCACTGAGGCTGATGACCAAAATCATCCTAGTGTTTTGCTGATTTCAGAGAAGATGGGGATTCCTTTGGAAGAAGCCCTAGAAATGGCCCTAAAGTTGTCACGGCGTGGATTTTTGACGATGGCTACTTCTCCTATGATTTTGAGTCCGGCTGAGCAAAAATTGATGTCTCTTCTCATTCAGTTGAGTCAGGAGAAGAAACAAGCAAGTTTTTCGATTGGAACAATTTTGAAAGTGACAGGTGGGACAAAAGAATTATTGAGTGCCCTTTTGATTAGTATGCATGAAAAGGGCTTGATTATCTGCAAGAACAATAGGATAATTTAAGAACATTGAACTGTTCAAGGGATTGATCCATTCCCATCGGTAGATATAAGGCTACCAATCGATGGCCGGAGTCCTGTGGGTTTGATGGGAGCCCATATTAAAATCGGACTCCGGCTATGATGAAATGAGGAAACCATGTCAGATCAACGTGATAATGATGGGCGTACTGGGGATATGATCGTACCCCCAAACCAGTATGCCTACATCTCAGATAAAACTAAGGGGCAAATTTCAGTTCTCGTCGGACCATTTAAGCAAAGTTTGGCTTCTACTGATGCTCCTGTTCTCTATAATCCCGCTTCTCGACAATATGAAGAAGTTGGGGTTTCTAATGCTAAACAGCTTTGGCCCCATGCGAAAGAAGGCCAATATATTGTTCTGAGTAATCCGGTCATTCAAGGCGGAAGTATCGAATTACATCCCTTAACCGGCACTTCTAGCCCATCCGTCAAACTCGCCGAGGGGCGCGAGATTATTGTCCCCGGCCCGGCAACTTTTCCACTGTATCCTGGGCAATCAGCCAAGATGCTCGATGGGCACAAACTGAGAAGTAATCAGTATCTTATCATTGAAGTCTATAACGATCAAGAGGCTAAGGAAAATTGGGCCTCTTCAGTTATGAAACCACAAACTGGGGAAGAGGACGATCCCTCCAAATTGGATCTGGTTCCCGATTTGGTATTAGGTCAAAGACTCATCATCCCTGGTACGAAAGTTTCATTCTACATTCCTCCAACGGGAATTCGAGTCGTTTCAAAAGAAGATCAACAAGGTGATACTCATTACGTAAGAGACGCAGTAACTCTTGAACGTTTAGAATATTGTATATTGCTCAATGAAAACGGCAATAAACGATATGTTATCGGTCCTAAAGTAGTCTTTCCTGAGCCGACTGAAACTTTCTTGATCAATCCAAGCAGCCACGCTTCTGAAGATCGGGATCGTAGAAAGTTCAGAGCTATTACCCTCAACACTAACTCTGGATTATACATTCAAGTCATTGCTGATTACGAAGATGGCGATGGTGAAGATAGTACGAAAGTTCTTCACAAAGTCGGTGAAGAACTCTTCATCACTGGTCGAGAGCAGGCTATTTATTATCCTCGTCCCGAACATGCGCTGATCACCTATGACGGTAAAGAAATCCATTATGCTATCGCCATCCCAAAGGGGGAAGGGCGTTATGTTTTGAATCGAGATTCGGGTGAGGTTTCTTTGGTAACAGGCCCAAGAATGTTCTTACCTGACCCTCGAAAAGAAGTTGTAGTTAAGCGTATCCTCGATGCCAAGATGTGTAACCTAATCTATCCTGGCAACAAAGAAGCATTGGCTTATAACTCTGTTCTGACAGATAAGTTCGAAGCCCAAGAACTAGGTGCTGGTGGCGATGCGATGATGCTCTCAGAAGCATCTGCAAAGGGCGGCTCAAGACGAGCCTTTGAAGCGTCTGATACCATTCAGCGTTCGACGAATTATACTCCCCCACGAAGTATCACTCTGAACACGAAGTATGATGGCGCAGTCACCATCAATGTTTGGAATGGATATGCGGTTATGGTTGTTGACAAAACTGGCGCACGCCGAGTTGTCGAAGGCCCTGCCACTATTTTGCTCCAATATGATGAGACTTTGGAAGTAATGTCGCTTTCGACGGGCAAGCCCAAGACGACTGATATTATGTACGATACGGTTTATCTCCGAGTCAGACATAATAAGGTTTCGGATATCATTAATGTTCGCACGGAAGACTTGTGCGAAGTTGAAGTTAAACTTTCCTATAGAGTTGACTTTGAAGGTGATAATCCTGAAAAATGGTTTGAAGTTGAGAATTATGTGAAGTTTCTTTGCGATCATGTCAGATCAAAGCTGAAGTCCATAGCTCGTCAGCACGATATCGAGGATCTGTATGCTAATGCTACACAGATTATCCGAGATTCTGTGCTTGGTATAGCCGAGGAAGGTAAGAAACGCACTGGTCTATTATTCGAAGAGAATAACATGCGTATCTACGATGTCGAGGTTCTTAGTGTTGACATTAGGGATCGCGAAATCTCCAACCTATTGCAGGGTGCGCAGTATGATGCCTTCAAAGAAACCCTCAACGTGGCTCATAGAGAACGCGAGTTAAGCAACCAAAGAAGGTTGCTGCAAGTTGACCGAGATTTAGCACAAGAGACATCCGAGACTTCCGCTGCGAAGATGGCTCTCCAGCAGAATCTTGAAAAGCTTAAAATCGCGAATGAAGAGGAATTACTTACTCTTCGAACATCTCAAAAGCTTAACGATGCTGCTGCGCAACAAAAGGCTTATGAAGCCAAGTTGCTTGTAGAACAAGCTGTTCAGGAAATTGAAGAGCTTACATTCGCGCAAAAACTCGACCGCGAACGTCGCGCCGAAGAACTCGCGGCTGCTCAAAAGAAACAACAAATCGAGGATCAGGTTGCGATCATCCGCGCTGAGGTCGCTGCTGTCGTCGATAAGGCTGGGGCAATCACCCCCGATATGGTCTCGGCCCTGCAAGCCTTCAGCGACAAAGAACTCGTGGCCAAGGTTTCCGAGAGCATGGCTCCTCTGGCAATCTTGGGAGGCGGAAGCGTTGTTGATGTCGTCTCCAAGATGTTCGCTGGCACTGGCTTAGAAGGTGTGCTAGAAGAAGTCAAGGGGCGAATGTCGCACGCTCCGAAGTCGTAAAACTCGATTTTGTGGGGCTGGAAGCCCAGCCCCACAAAATCGAGGAAAGCAATGGCAACGGTATATTCAAGCTTTTGATACCTACCGATCCAGAATTTGGAGTCATATTTTCTTGATTAGTTAAGAAATTGTTATACGCTGGATGGGATTGGAACGATTATGTACACCCAATTGTTCCAGAAGCCATTGAAAAAAGGCTGTAACGAGCATATAATTAAGATATCGTCTGAGTGGTGGAATGGCAGACACGCTAGCTTGAGGAGTTAGTGGCCGAAAGGCCGTGCGGGTTCAAGTCCCGCCTCGGACATATAAAATGAAATTGGAAAAACTAAATTGATGAATGGCACAGATGAATTACTTTTAGATGATTGTGATGAACAGAAGCGCAGCAGCGTTCATATAGTGATATCAGCCTATCGCTCATTGCTGACACCTATCTCCTATGTTAGTATGCCAATAACCACTGGCAAACTTTATTATGAGGTTTTAGAAAAGATCGGATCAGACATCAGTAAAAAACAAATTTATGATCTTGTCATTAAACCTAATGGGGAGCAAGGAGTTAAGTTTGCAAAAGAGATTAAAACAACTTATCCCATTGTTGCTCCAGCCATATTCGAAGCTAAACAAATGAGATGGACCGAACGACAGTACATGTATCTTTGGTACCGTATTTTAGAAGAAAAAGCCAAAGAAATATGGATGAGTCCAGATTGGCAATATAGTAATGGTTGTGCTGAAGAATTTACGCGATCTATGAAATTGCAATGGGATTTTGTGAGATTAGAGAGCAGATCTTTGTCACCGATTACAGCTTTTGATGCAGAAAGTAATAAATTAACTATTTTTGACGGGGCTAAATTATTGTATAAGGCTATTAAAGATCTTCATCAGCGTAATCATATATGCATAAAACTTGTAGAATGTTTGCATGAACTTGTGAATTATGCTGGGGCATTTTATACTTATGGAATAAATCAGGGATGGGAATGCCCTGATGAAGTGGATTATGGTCAGATGGTTATATGGGCAGAAGAAACCAAGATCTAAGCCGGAAAAACTATGAACTATATAATCGAATTCAATAAAAATTGTGAACTAGGTAGGGATTTTATTTCCATATCTGATATGGGCAAAAAAAGTATAGAGGAACTAGTCGCTTTTGGTTATATTGATTTGGAAGAGGCTGTAGAAGATATATCTTATACCACAGTCAAATCTAAACAAGAAATATATCATTATTTAATTAATGCTATACCTACTACTAGCAGAGTTATTAAGGATCTTCCAAATTATGGTAAAAAAGTATTCTTACCTAAGGATTTAGTTGATCTCTTTCAGGAGACATTTATGGATGTATTAGATCAAATAGAGACAGAAGATCAGGGAGTCTCCATCATTGAGGATATATCACCGACTATTGAGATTTTATCAGTAGCTAAGAATAATCAGACATCTAATAATATGTATGATTTACTTAATCAAGGATATTTCTCTACAACAATGCTTATGGAAGAACTTTCTACACTTTATGGATATTCTCAAAAAAGTTTAGAACACCATATCTATAAAACTCTGCCAGAAGATATGAAAATTATTATAAAATTAGGTAAAACAAATAAGAGAATTTTGGTATCACCAGAGGGCCGTTTATTTTTGATTGATAAATTGATGAAAACGAGACCCAAAAAAATAAATATTCAGCATCCAGCGGGATCAGCAGAGATAATTGGTGGTGAACAAGAAATCTCTCCTGATATTATTGATGAGAAAGAATACAATACTGGTTTATTAAAAGATATGTCGGTGGAACAAATACTTCAAATATTACCTGAGATATTAGGAATGCCGCAAGCTGAGACTATTAAGGTAATAATGAAATATGGTGATAATAAAACTATTTATGCTAGAATAATAGAAAGGAGAGATTGAAATGTCAGTAAGAAAAGTTGTTGAGTTCCCATCCAAGGCAGGTAAACAATTGCTACGTTTCGAACGTGGCAGCAATTATGATTTTGCTGAGGCCATTGCTGAATTTATTGATAATTCTTTGGACTGGGGAGGTAAGAATATTGATATTAGACTTGGTACTCACAAAGGTAGTGCTTATATCATTGTTTCAGACGATGGTGTGGGGATGACTGAGGAAAAGCTAGTTGAGGCAGCTTCTTTAGGATCTAGCGCTGATAATGATCTTACTCGTAATACAGATCCTAATGACCAGATTGGGGTCTATGGCGTTGGTATGAAAGAAGCTGCTTACGGATTAGCAGAAGTTATCACTATTGTATCAAAAAATGAGGCAGCGCCGATATGCGAGCTTGTTATTAATAAGCAAAAGATACGTGAAACTGATATATTTTGTGGAGAAATTGAGAGTGGGGCAAAATCAAGCTCTTTATTATTTAGAGAATATGTTAAGGCTAATACGGGCACTGTGATTTATATGTCTGGTTGCTATGAGCGATATCATAATACCAAGTATAATCGCGATCATTTGTCATCTGAACTGAGTAGAATGTATAGGAAGTTCTTAGATGATGGTTATAACATAACCATTAACGGACAAAAACTCAAATCATTTGATCCTCTATATTGGCAAGCAAAAGATACTACTCAATATGGTCCTTTTATTATCCCGATATTTAATCGTAAAACTGTCCACTCATCGAGGCTTAGTGAATCTATCCCTAAGAATGAAAAAGTTGGTGAGATTATTGTTCGTCTATCCTTACTAGGAGAAGACACATTAAAGAAAGTTTCATCAAAAGAGACTAGCGCCAATAAAGGTATTCATTTTCTTCGAGGTAAAAGAGAAATTTGTAGTAGCATCTCCGACGATTTTCTGGCCGGATGTGACAAATATTCTGTTCGTGGCGAAATTATTTCCACTCCCTCTTTGGATGAATATCTGAGAGTTTCTGGTAATAAGAACAAATTCAATATTCATACTTGTGTCAAGGATCAAATGGCCAGAGCTTTTAGAGAATGGGCAAAGATCATTGAAGAGGAGATAGAAAGACGCTCAGCAGGAGCGAGGGATGAGAAAATTCAAAATCTATTGAATAAGCTCGTTGAAAATATAAATAAATCTATCTCAAAGCTCAATCTCCCCGGCACAGCAGGCCCTGGGCGAAAAGAAGCAAATGGTCCCATGGAAGGTAAGCCTAAAAGGGGTGGTTCAGGCGGTAATAATGGCAACGATAATAACGACGATAATGACAACGGTGACAAGGCCAATAAAAGCGATGGAGGTAACAAGAAATGCGATGCTACGGGCCGAGGTAAGAAATGTTCTCACATTAATATAACTCAAAAGAGTTTAGGAGAACAAGCACCTCATATGATGCATTCTTCTTGTCCAAATGGTGAATTAGAAATAATTATCAATCAAGACAATCCTGTTTTTAAACTGGTAGCATCTGAAAGTAATCCTGTACAAGATCGCACGCTTAGTCTTTGGATAGCTCATGCCTTTACTATCATTAAAAGTGAATTTAGTGAAGAAGAGGTCAACGATTATTCAGCGATTGATCTATGCATGAGACAATTACTTTTGGCAGATAAGGCTGCCTGATCGTCTTAAAATCTCTGCATAGCATAATAGTCGTGGTTGGTGGCGAGGGCGATTGGTTGAGCCTGGGCATTCTAAATGCCCCGTAGGGAGTTCAATTCTCCCCGCCACTTTTAAAATAAATTCCCATAGAGGGCAAAAAAAGCCTTGACAGGAATGGGGGAATGATATATAATTCAATATAGGAAGGCAGACCGATGAAAGATAACAAATTGTAGGACTCGAACCACCATTTCTTCGTTGTTGTTCGCACAGATATCAGTTTAGAACAACAACTTGTCCAGGCCATTCATGCCGCTCATGAATCCGGCACCTATCTGACACCACCTAGCGACAAATCAATCTCTGTAGTTGTTTGCGCTGTGAAATCGGAACAACAGCTTATCAACACTTTAGACAAAGTGGAATCGAGAGGCATTCGCACGATTTTGTTCCGAGAACCCGATATCGGTGGCGAAGCTACAGCTTTTGCGACTGAACCCATCCCAAGCGAACAGCGTCATTTGCTCAAAAGTTTGCGCCTTTGGAAAAGGGAGGAAGCAACATGTTGACTCATTTTCTATAGGATGATCGCGCTCCTCCTCGTATTTCTTTGCTGACCTTCGTAAGAAGCCCCATAATTGACACGAGGAGAAAGACAATGTTAACAGTACGAGAAGTTTTGGATATTTTAACTGAAAGAATCAAGGAAGCCTCTGGGTATCAGAGAAAAGCAAAATGGCTACGCCGAACGGTTCATTTACATCCTAAGCATAATGAATGGATGGAAGAACTTAACGGAGTTGCTTATCGCTATAATGTTGGTAGTCGCGCTGAATATATTAGTGCATTATTGACTTTCCATCATCAAATTCGTGGTCAAGTGAAGCTTGAAAGTCATCTGTCCCACAGACCTGATGCCTTCCCCCATGTTTATGACAAGGTGTTGGATCAACTCGAAGAAGAGTTCGCGGAAACTCTTGTTTTAGTATGGGCGCAAAAGGCTGCATAAAGGTAATCGGGGGCAGGCAACCCCTGCCCCCAAGGTAAAAAATAATGGAATACAAGAAGATAGAAGAGCTATTGGAAACTTCAACAAAAGATTTAGACATCACTGAATTGGAAGAATTTCGCAGGATGTTGAATCTTCAGGTGACACGCAATAGAAAAATATGGTCAGATATCTTAAAGAAAAGCAGAGAAGAAGCAGGCTATTTTGCTCAGCGTGAAAATATGGATTATAAAGACAGGGAAGCACAAGCATCTCTTCACAGTAAGGAACAACAAGCCCAGAAGATGACAGAAGAAGCTGCCAAAAAGAAACTTCTCGAATTCACAGAGGCTATTTGCCAAGGGTTAATGTCAGGGGGAAAAGCTCGTTGGTGGTGGAGTAAAGATGATGATATCCATCAGGTAAATAAGCCAACAAAAATTAGCAATGAAGCAAAAGAATTGGCTCATCTTATGTTAAGACACTCTTTTTGGTGGCCACTTAAAGAAGGCTATTTATGTTATGTTGGCGTAAGAGATTTTGTGGCTGCACTAGTAAGCGCGGCCCAAAATGCCGAATATATGAGCCAATATGATAAGATGACCACTGAGGAATATTGTTCTGTAGGTTTGCCCACAGTATCTATCTATGATGAATTTTTAAGTTTCTATAGGACTAGAGATTCCATAGAAAAAGAGTATAGAGAAGGAGAGCATTGTGGAGACTGTATTAAAATGCCATGTTCTTGTCAGAGATGCCAAATAGATGATGCTCGCAGAGATGCAGAAGATTGTATGCATAGAATGGGATGGATCTAAAAAGAAAGTCCCAGAGTGCTGGGACTTTCTTTTAATCCGCTAATAGCTTTTTAATAGCTTCTTTGGTATTTTTATCGAGATAAGTGGCCCCACCAATTACCCTATAATCAACATGTAATTCCCCAACATTTAAAGACCCACCGAGGGCTTTGAAAGCATGAATGGTTAGGTCCAAAGCAGCGTGAGCATGAGGTGGCTTGGCTGGGCCAAGATCGATTACGGGGATTTCCATAACTTTATGATTATCTCTATTATAAACTCTTACAATAGTCTTCCATGGTACCTTTGGCAATGGGCTACCTTCTGTATTTGGGACATGCATACCTGTCATTGGAAGAGCACAACCATCCAAATTAGGATGACCTTTTGTATTGACACCTGAAGCTGTTTCTCCATTATCTAGAGGATCACTATCCCCTCCGAACCAAGTGGCTCTAACATTTCTGACGACTAAATCATCTCCATCTACAATAGCTCCCCAACCATAGGAACCATCACCTTGCAAAACTACTTTCCCATCAGCATTTTTAAACATTTTGCACCTTCTGATCTTAATTTCTCATAATATCTTTTTTCTCCTGCAATAAATTCACACGAATCCATTGACATAACGCTCCTGAGTGCTATAATATGAGCTAAAGGAACACTAGGAATATGGCTAACAACATGCCCCCCTTCATAGAAGCAGCACGTCAAACAGCCCTAACAATAGGTTGCAATCGTGCGACTGAAATAAGACTAGCAAATATCTTGGGATGTTCTTTTAATGTCGCAGATTCTATGGTTTATCGGGATCAGGTCATAGAGGTTATAGCATCTCCTACTAGTGCTGAACTTTTGATTACCCGGCAAGTCAATAATAATCCAGTTGTAATCCTTTCCCCTGTAGGCCAAACTATTAGGATGAGCAATGAATTCAAAAATTTGTTTAAGCATTTGGCTCAAGTTTATCGTGGAGTTTGGTACAAACTCTCTGGAGAAATGGGGAATATCATAGGAGAGATGAACAAAGATAATGATAATTTTATTTTTGATAATTATGAGAACGGCACAGTACCAAGAGATTTGATTTTGAGAGAGACGCCTTTTGCAGAAATGAAACCATTGTTGGGGACGAGAACGCGCGGGAAGATTATATACAAAGGTCAATCTTTTACTTATCGATATGATGGTGCAAGATTATTGTGTTTTAAGAATTCTTCGATTTGCGTCGAGTGTGGCCGAGAAGGGATTTTGTTCCGAATCGAATTACCAGCACATCATGACTCTCCTCATCTTAATTTGTATGCAGGAGATGGTATGCTGATGACGCATGATCATATCATCCCTCGCTCTAAATATGAAAAGATCATGGGCACTCGAAAAGGTTTGAATGCTCAAAGAAATCTTCAGACAATGTGCTCTTACTGTAACATGAAAAAAGCAGATAATCTACCCGAAGGAATAATTTAAGACATATAATCAATATTGACCATGATTTGAACTGAAAAGGAGATTGAAAAATGAAAAAGCTGAAAATCGAATCGTCTATACTGAACGCCGTTGGATATGACATCGCTTCCAAAAAGTTGTATGTAGAATTTAATAGCGGACTCATGTACGCTTATAAGAAAGTGCCAGCAACCGTTGTTATGGCAATGCTTATGGCTGAAAGCCATGGCAAATATTTCAATGAAAATATCAGGGACAGCTACAAATTCAATACAAAGAATAAATGGCCTGAAATCTAAGGTTTGACAGGCGGCAGCGTCTATGATGGGATATTTATGCCGAATGATAGGTAGGTGAATTGTGCTTTGCATAATTGGGGACATTCATGGGGATTTCAAAAAATTAAATGCTTTATTGATACGCATTAATCATATTTTCCCCAGTATAGACACTGTGATACAAGCAGGAGATTTTGGCTATTGGCCTAGAATTGGTTCTATTGGGCATTGGCTTAATAGTTTAATTGTGCCTGATGGAATGACCTTATATTGGATCGACGGCAACCATGAAGATTTTGATTCCATGGCCAAATTTGGAATGCTAGCTGCGCCTGGGAAACTAAAAACTTTCAAAAATGGGAAGGTTTGCTATGTTCCCCGAGGTTCTGTTTTAAATCTTGGAGGATATGAAATTCTATTCATAGGCGGGGCCGAGTCTATAGATGCTTTGCATCGTAAACAAGGCTTAGATTGGTTCTCACAGGAAACCATAACCAATAAAGATGTGCAAAATGCTATCAATTCTTGTTTAAATAGAGATATCGACATTGTAGTTTCTCATGAAGCCCCTAGAAGTTTTGATCTGTATAATTTAAATCCTAGCGCTTGGAAGAATTATGGATGGGATAAATGGGACAATCCTTCGAGAGATGCTTTGGAACAGGTTCTTCAGGTTGTTAAACCGAACAGATGGTTTTTTGCCCATTACCACATGTCTATGTTTGGAGAAGTAGAGAATATGAACTGGCGATGTTTAGATGTTGCTGAATTCTACATTCTAGAGGATAAAGAGGGATTCGCACAAAAAGAGGATTAAACTGAATCTGTCTTTATTGTGCAAATTGTTTGGCACGAAGTGAGATATTATGGAAAGAAATTCCTAATTTATTGTTGCTATTTTCAGCCTCAGAGGATATAATAGAAAAGATGACGCGGGAAGGCTGTTGGTTGCCCGATTGGTCTCATAAACCAGTTAACGCTCGTTCGATTCGGGCTCCCGCTATATCGGATTTAGGAGAATGAATATGGAAATTAGAACTGAAGCAAGTCCATTGGTAATGGATATGGATAATGGATATGGATAATGCAGTATTGGAAGCTTTACTGTGGGATAAATTGGGGGTTAGAATAACTTTTCAGAATTCTGAACACTCTTATAAATCAGATGTTATTTTAACTTGTGAGGAAGCCGAGCTACTAAATCGCAGCATTAAGGCTTCCCTTGATGCTATCGAAAAAATCAAAGATATGAAAAGATAAAGAAGTTAGAGAATTGGCTTTTGTCTAATCCAAGAATCGGAGGAAATGAAATATGAAAGTAACAGGTTATGATCTTAGGAGCGCTTTAACAAAGCTCAACAATCGCAAGGGTATCCTCTTAAATCAATGGGATAATTCCCAATATGTTTTTGAGGGGGAAAAAGCTGACCCGAAATCTATTGAACAAAAGATTAAAACTATTGAAAGTAGAATTGTTAATATTCAATTGGCTCAATCGGAATATAATTCCAAAGTTATGGTATCGGTCAATAATAAGGGGCATGTAGAAGAAATGCATTTATCTATGGCCATCAAAACCGTTGGCCCAACTCGTCGATTAAGTGCCATGTGGAAACGTTATTCCCAAGAAGGTAACGAGGATATCTATGGCCGTCGAAGAGGACGATCCCGAATCCGAGATGCCGAGACTGTTGAATCAAAAAGAGTCCTTTCTGTTGAAGAATGCATGAATCAACATGAATCCTATCAGGACTTAGAATTGGTTTTAGCTGCTGCCATTGCCAAGGGCAATGCACAAGTAGTAGATATTGTAAGTTTGCTCGCTTCAGACCTTGACGTTGAGGTCTGACCCGAGTAGGATGATGGGGAGTTAAGAGTAATAAAAAATTACTGGAAATTCGATCAGTCCAAAATGGACGGCTTAAAAAGAGTGGATGCTGATAGCTAGTACCGTAAAATCATATGCTAATCGCTGGTGCTACCGTGAACCCAAATCTGGCAAGCTTCGTACTTTCTCCTTTTTAGCACTCATTCATCCGGCAACGGGGCAGGTAACTGCCCCGTTGCTTTATATAACAGGCCAATATCAAGGAGCTAAAATGCTATTGGAGGGCGCTTACGGAGATTCTTATGGTTTAGGGTTTGAGTTCTCCCCTAAGGAATTTGTATATAAAAATAACAATCTATCCTGTTATGTTCAACATCCTAATCATTCGATAATCCCTGGTGATTATAGTGATGATACTCAAATGTCGCTCGCAATAGCTGAATTTATATGCGACGAAGAAGAATGGACCCCGGAAAATATAGCCCAAAAATTTGTTGAGGTATACAAACGTGATCCTATCGACGGATATGCCAGTGGCTTTAAAGGTCTATTGGAAGAAGTTGAATCTGGCCAAGATTTATTGAACAAAATAGTTCCTGATAGTGATAAAAGTGGTGCTGCAATGCGGGCTACGCCTATCGGAATTTATAAAGATATCCCTGAAATCCTCTACAAGACTGGGATGCAAGCTCGCATAACTCATAATACTGTAAATGGCGTTCGCGCAGCATTGGTCGCGGCCTTGGCAGCCCATTATTTCATTTATAATATTGGGCCGAAGGCCGAACTGATGCGCTGGCTCCAAAAATATATCAAGGCTGATTGGATAAAACCATACAACCGGAATGTAGGTTCAAAAGGATGGATGAGTGTTGCCGCCGCTCTCACAGCCATCTCACAAAGTGAGAATATGAGCCAATTGCTTCAAATGTGTATAGCTTTTACTGGGGATGTTGACACAGTAGCAACGATTGCAATGAGTGCTGCTTGCTGGTCTCCTGAAATAACGAAGAACCTTCCCAAATTCTTGCGGGAAGATTTACAAAATGGACCATATGGAAGAGATTACATCATCCGTCTGGATAAAAGATTGATAGCACTGCGATCATGAATAAAAATGGATACCCGGTACATAATATATATCAAGGTGATACTAGAAAAATTCTTCCACAACTTCCAGATAAATCAATGGACATAATCATAACCAGCCCACCTTATTACGGCCTCAAAGATTATGGTTATGATGAGCAAATAGGGCTGGAATCAACACTTGAGGAATATATTAATGAAATGCGGATAATTTTTACTGAATGCTATAGATTGTTATCCGAAGATGGACTTTTATGGCTGAATATAGGGGATACTTATTTCAGTTATTGGGGAAACAAGAATTATACGGACACATTGCCTTCATCTGCCAGAAATGGATACAATGAAAACAAACGCCCAAAATTCAAACCGAATGGTTGGCAAAAAGATAAACAAAAATGCCTTATTCCATTCAGGATTGCTATCATGTTACAAGAAATTGGTTTTATAGTTCGTAATGATTGTTGTTGGCATAAACCGAATTATCGTCGCGAGGCATCTAAGCATCGATTAGATAATTCTAAGGAATATTGGTTTTTATGTTGTAAAAATGCTAAAACTAAATCATTCACAAAAGGAGAATTATCTTGTGATTTGTGGATTCAGAATATTGAGAAAGTTAATGGGCATAATGCAGTTTTCCCAATAACATTGATACAAAAAATATTGAAACAATGTCAAGGCGAGACAGTGCTTGACCCTTTCATGGGCTCAGGAACTATTTTGGAAGTTTGTCAGGAATTAGGTAAGGTCTTTACGGGGATCGAGATGAACAAAGATTATGTAAAACTTGCTATTGACCGCGTTGGTCTCGAAAATGTTAATATCTTCTTGCAGAATTAGTAAAATAAAGAAATTCTAGAAGGATCTTGACGGGAGCGGTCAGGCGCGATATAATCATAGCAATGGGCAAACCAGCCTAATCGAATATAGAAAGGTTTAAACAGTGATAAAGATAATCAAGCTTGAAAAAAGCGACATCAAAACAGCGCAGTTCTATGAAAATGTTCAGATAGAAGTATCTGATGATTTTAAAATCTTGCTATCAAGAGACGCAGCAGACGAACTTAAAAACGATCTTATAGAATTAGCAGAACGCTGGCAAAACTGGCAAGGTTTGAATGCTGCCTTAGAAGATGACACTGAAGATACATATAAAAGAGATCCTAATGAGCTTTGAAATTGAAGGAATACAATATGATCTTACTGCTAATTCTGGCAGATATTCTCATATTTCTTGGACAAATATTAATGGTGTCTACATAAATGTGATGTTTGACAACGGTAAACCACGCAGAGTCGGTCTAATTAAAAAAAGGACCCCAGAAAATAGTTATGACATAACTTTCTGGGAAGAAGATGGGTTCCCAGAAGAAGTTTTGGGGTTGATACGAACCGCTCAACAAGTAGAACCATTAATTAAACAATATATGGTTCAACAGGCCGCAGAGGATGTTAGATATATTAAGTCCTTATTATGAATTCCACAAGGGGCTTGACAGCTTCAACTTCCCTGTATATAATGGTCAAGCATCAGGAGCTAGGCTCAAAAATCTCGCGGAAGAATTGAGATATTCCTTTGAGACTGATATAATTGATAATCTAAGGCCCGTTCGTACAATGGTTTAGTACAGGAGACCTTCAATCTTCAAATGCCGGTTCGACTCCGACACGGGCTATATGCCGGAAATGCTCAATAGGTTATGGGCGCTGCTCTCATAAGGCAGTTTGCGAAAGCAATGTGCGGATTCGAGTTCCGCTTCCGGTATTTTGGAGAAGTGAGAATAAGGGATACTTCGATTATAGGAAAGGTTGGGCAATAGCCCAACCTTGTGGTTCGATCCACAAAGCTGCTCGCTCAGAGCTTTCCCTTTTCATTTTCTCTCCAATAAGTTTTGGCTGATGTGAGGCTGGCGGTTCCATCAATTGTAAAGTGACTAATACCGCTGCTATTTTTCTCAGCCATGTAAATTTGATAGGGAAAGACGTTGACGAATACCTCGTTACTAAAATAGAAATGCAGGTTTAATTCCTATTAATAGTTTGTTGATTCGAAAGTTTGGTCATTAATGATCTGAACGAATACATCGGATAAGATACGAAGAATGTGGGCTCGAATCCTACACTTGGGTTCAAAAACCTTTGTTAGTTTAATATGGTAAAACAATATCCGTTCTACTTTTTATCTGACCATTTATTTTGAAAAAGGATCATCATGGGAAACTCTAACACCAATAAAAATAATGCCGCTATGTCAGAAGGCCAACATCTTAACTGGATGGGCGGAATTAGCTATGATATTAACGATCCATTAGTTCAACTGAGGATTATCGCTAGTTCATGTTTCTTCGGCGAGCCTCAATATTATCACACTGATGAAAAAGAAGAAAAATCTCGAAAATATTTTCAATCTGATCCGATGATGCGCCCTCTTGAATCTATTTACTATGGCCAGATCCTTCAAGAATTAAAGGATCATCTGGCTGTTCATCTCCAAACAATTGATCCTGTGGAATGGCGTGACAAAACTCCAGCTAAGATGATGGAAGATGCTATTGATAAAGCAATCGCTCATGATGTTGAAGCGGCTCTCGTTCTCGCTGGCAATCTGAGACAACATGATCACATCAGAACAACCCCTCAGATTATTATGGTTCGTGCTGCCAATTCCACTCAAGTCAAGGGAACTAATCTCATCAGGAAGTACGCTCCACAGATCATTCGTCGGGCTGATGAGTTGTCAACTCAATTAGCTTATCAGCTTTCAGCTTTTGGGAAGCCGATTCCTTCTCGCCTGAAGCGCGCTTGGGCTGATAAGTTGGAAACTCTTGATGAATATGCGCTGGCCAAATATCGACAGGAAAATCATGTCGTTTCTTTGTGGGATGTTGTGAATATTGCGCATCCTAAAGCGACTCCTGCTTTAACAGCTTTAATGAAAGGCGGATTGAGCTTGGCTGGCAAGACTTGGGAAGCCATTACGAGTGAAAAGGGATCTACCAAAGAAGCTTGGGAGGAATCTATTGATGTCATGGGGCATATGGCTTTGCTCCGCAATCTGAGTAATCTCGAACAAGCTGGTATTGCTCCTGATGTTTTCATCGAAAAACTGAAAGCAGGAGTTAAGGGCGGTAAGCAATTGCCATTCAGATATTGGAGCGCTTACGCAAAAACAAAAGCAAATGGTGCTTCTCCTATAACTTTAGATGCTATTGAAGAATGTTTGATGCTTTCCATGGAAGATCTGCCTTACTTTGACGGTAGAGTTATGAGTTTGACCGATAATAGCGGCTCTGCTCAGAGAACTTTTACATCGAAATATGGAACTGTTGCTATCAATCAAATCGCCAATTTGACTGGAGTTATAACGGGGATGATTTCCAAAGAAGGATATATTGGAGTCTTTGGTGATCGTCTCGATGTTATGCCCATCCGTAAGAAATCTTCTGTTTTCGATCAGACTGAAGAAACCAACAAGAAGGGCAGCAACATAGGTGGCGGAACCGAAAATGGCATCTGGCTTTTCTGGGATAATGCAATCAAACAAAAAGAACATTGGGATTATGTTTTTATCTATTCTGATATGCAAGCCGGGCATGGCGGCCTATACGGACTCAATTCTGCTGATTATCATCAGTATCAGTGGCCTTTGGACAAAAATAACATTGATATCCCTTCTTTGATCGATACTTATCGTAAAGAAGTTAATCCCAATGTTTTAGTATTCTGTGTCCAAATAGCTGGTTATAAAGATACAATCGTTCCCGAATTCTATAATAGAACATATATTATGGGAGGTTGGAGTGATGGTGTCTTACAATTCGCTGGATACATGGCTAATATGAATTCTCAAAAATCTTAATCATTGACAAGGCATCCTTTTCGTGGTACAATGCGATCATCGCGGAGAATGGAATGGGCGAACGAGACTATCGTGGGTACAAGATAGCTAAATGGATCTTTTGGGGTATCATCGAATTGTTTGTCATCATGGTATTTTTGACCTGGGCGCTTACAATGCTTAACGCTGCGAGCAATATCAGCGTTATCATTGGGATTGTTTCCATTGCAGCTTTATTGGCTGTTCTTGTTGGCCAAGGGATTAATCTTTTCAGTCGCCCCATTGAAAAGATGAAATCAACGGCAGATACAGAGATTCACGCTCCTGCTCAACACAGGATGGTAGAGGAATTTATTGAGGACGGAAAAGCTAATTGCTCTAAATGAAAGGAAAACGCATGAAAAGCATCGTCAAGGTATTGATGCTTGTCTCTCTTATCGCAACTCTCGGTGGTTGCGCAACCAAAGTCGAACCCGGTTGGGTTGGCTTGAAAGTTAACAACATCGGCACGAAGCGCGGTGTTGAAGACTATCCCGCACAAATTGGTCTGGTTTGGTACAATCCTCTCACGACCGATGTCCACAAATATCCCGTCTTCACGCAGCAGATCGTGTGGACAAAAGATTCTCAAGAGGGATCAAAGAGCGACGAATCAATCACCTTCAACTCCAAGGAAGGGGCAGTTGTCAACGCCGACATTGCTCTCGCTTATTCGCTGGATGCCGCAAAGGTTCCTCATATCTTTGTAGAATTCCGTCAGGACATTAGCGTTTTGACGAATGGTTATATGAGGTCTCAAGTTCGTGATGCATTCAACCGCTATGCTTGCTCAATGCCGGTGGTTGACATCTATGGGCCTGGGAAGCAACAACTTCTGACCAATGTGAAAAACGATCTGAACAATAATTTAGGCCCGCGCGGTTTTAAATTCGACATGATTTCTTTCACTGGCGGTTTGCGGGTTGATCCAAAGGTGGAAGCGGCTATTAACGCCACCATCGAAGCAACGCAGAAAGCAATCGAGGCCGAAAATAAAGTCCGCGAAGCCAAAGCTCGTGCTCAACAACGAGAAGCTGAAGCAACAGGTGAGGCTAACGCCTTGTTGCAACGCTCTGAAGCTGAAGCCAAAAGCAATGTTGCAATTGCTCAAAGCCTTCAGACCAACCCCAACTTGATTGAATGGCGCAGATTGCAGAACCAAGCTGATGCCATTAAGCAGTGGGATGGCAAGATGCCTCAGGTTTCTGGTGGCGCAATGCCAATGATCCAGCTTAACCCGAGCGCAGGTGAAGCACCGGCCAAGTAACATCGCCAAACAAAAGCCAGGGGCAAGCCCCTGGCTTTTGTTTGGGAGTCTAAAATGCTGACATGGATAGTAGAAACCTGTATTAATGAAAATACAAGCCAATCATTGATACAAGCAATAAAAGATCATGGACATGATCTGAAAACTATTTTGTTCATACCTCATCAAGGAATCACTATAGATGCTAGCATAAATGATCTCATTGGCCCAATTATTTTTTATGGCAGTATTCAAGGTTGTGATTTCATTCAAAAAAAGACTAGTTTCTTCCCTGGAACATTTGCTGATTTCCCCAAATATGAATGTTTAAACTATTACCCATATCTTGCCCCATTTTTACTCAATCAAGATTATATCATGCTTCCCTTCGGGGATATTAGTCGAAGGAAAGATTGGATTACTGAGTTGATGGCCGAAGATGGTTGCATTTTTGTCAGGCCAAATAGTTGTACAAAAAGTTTTGTTGGACAAGTTATTGATGTCGAAGCTTGGGATAATGAGGCTAAATATCTTGCACGATGTGAGATTGAATCAAATGAATTAGTAGTTATCGCGCGGCCATATAATATCCAAAGGGAATGGAGAATGATTGTCTCTGGAGATAAAGTTATTACAGGGAGTCAATATAAAGAAAAAGGACAATCAAAACAGGATCCAGAAGTTCCTTCTGAAGTCTTTGGTTTTACTCAAGAGATTTTAAATATTGGATTCAGTCCTGATATAGCTTGGGTTATTGATGTTTGTGAAGTTCATGATGAGATGAAGATTTTAGAGATAGGGTCGGTAAGCTGTTGCGGGCTCTATTGTTGTGATGTTAATAAATTCGTAGAAGCTGTGAGTGCGGCAGCGTTCGCCGCTTGGGATGATGTCTATAATTCAGAAGAAAGTGCTGGACAGCACGCCATCGGCGTGCTATAATATCAGAGGAGAAACAAAGATGGGACACGATGGTAAGAGTAGAGTCAATATCAGCGTTTCGACCAGCTTGAGCCTGGAAGAATTAGCAGACCTGTTGACTGAGGAATTAACTGAAGATTCTCTTCTAGAATTGATCAGCTTGATCGAGCAAAGATCAGAGGATGACTTTGCTGAAAGATTACAAGTATGTTTGGAGGAAATAAATCAAGACTAAAATCAACGATATGATAAAAGTTGATCAGATTCATCGATTGACTCATAGAAATATTGGTGACTAAAAGAAAGTAGGAAGCAATAATGGTTATAATAGTATTCTCATACATCTTAATTGCGGCGGCTATTTTAGGTTACTTGAGACAATTGAATGAAGATTTCTATTATCAAGAGAAAAAAAGAAATCTTCCAGAAAACTTTTGGTTTGCCATGATACCGGCTTGCATTTTTTGGCCATTTTCTATATTCTATTTGGTTGGCAAAAGTTTTCAAGCATTTACAGTGGGTAAACAAGAAAAGAAATCTTATCGCATGAAGATCGAAGCCGAAAATGCTGCCCTAAAGAAAATCGTCGAAGAATTGGGAGCACAATCGATTGATCCGGAAAGAATTTGGCAACAAGAACAGCGAATAGCAGCGCAGAAAATATAGTTTTGCCAAAATCATATACGAAAAGGAAGAATGATGGCTATCGAATATACCACAACCTTTAAGATAATATGTGGTAAAAATGAAGCAACATTTTCTTCGATCAAGGAAGCTTCTATTATATATGGACAAATAAATAAATTTTTGAATAATACAATCCCAGCAAAAAACAGAATGATGTCTCCGGATGCCTGTGCTCTCGTAGGCATCCAGCAAAACCCGAAAATTTTATTGGAATGTAAAACTGAGCCTAAGGAATAAGATGCAAAATAAAATCACCCATTGCATAGGGACCATTGCCATTTATGATGATCGTAAAATGTATCAAGAGATAATGGACGATTATTTTGAATATGATTATGTTCAAGAAGGGACAGATCTATCTCCTATTGATTGTGCTATTAAAGATATCCCAAGATCTCATTGGGCATATGGTTGGACAGAATCTCTAGCTCAAAGCGATGATACAAGTGGGCTGATCTGTTTTTGGGTTCCAAAAGGTGAGATGCGAGTTAAGGCTGTTGTAACTCTTCCTGATTATGATGCTTCTTTTGGAGATGATAAAAAATGCATCTGTGGACATGCATATCGCAGTCATTTTCAAGGAGAAGAAGATTTGAAACAAGTTGGCTGTTCTGATTGTGGGTTCCACATTTTTAGGGAGAAAAAGAATGAACATTGAAACATCAGTTTCGAAGAGAGCAATCAAAGTTGAAAAATTGAATCTTATAGTTTTGTCCATATTGTGTGGAGTAGCATTTATTTTGTCTATATTAACTAAACAATGGGGCTCTCTGTGTTGGATTTTTTTGTCTATTATTTGGATAGTCAGACATTTTTATGTATTTAAAGATATGTATTTCTGGAAGGATACGTCAGATGAGTTGCTCTATGTTGTCGAAAAATATGAAAAATTTTTCAACGAATTGGATTCTCATATTTCTTCCGATCAGAAAGTAGACGCATCATGACCAATTATCAAAAGATGGTCACAATCATCTCAGTAGTTTTAGTATTTTATTTCATGATACTTATGATTGCTTGTCATGTTTTGGCACCTACTATATATACGGTTGCTAATATCAGCATCAAGCTGTCTGTCTGTTATATTTTATTTTTTTTAGAGATTTATTTAGGAATATTTTCAAGCATATATGTCATCTGGCAAGTTTTGAAGTATTCCCGAAAGAAACCACGAAACAGAAAAATTGTATATGATCCAATTGCTTAGTGGATTGATGGTATGCTCATCAATGTTATTATTGTTTGTGCTAAGCACAAAAGGTGTATAATGATAAAGAAATCCTTATTTTGGGCACTTGCTCTCTTTTTGCTAGTCAGCCCCGCTGTATCTCAAACATCTAAGCCTGAAGCAACAGGCCATCCCACTCTCATGATGCATCGTTATGAAAAGATTATCATTCAATATGGCTATGCTCCAGGGCTGGCCATGTCTTTGGGCGGCAAGGCTTTATTGTATTCTCAAATGGATCCTTGGGCGAGCAGCTTTGGGGGATCTAATTTAGGGCGGGGCAGTAACTTTGGAGGAAACCTCGGTGGTAGTTTAGGGTCCGGCTTGGGCAGTAATAGCCTTGGCGGTGGCTTAGGATCCGGGGGCATTGGTAATTCTGGTTGGTGAGTAATAAATCCTTGACAAAACTTCAGATTCTTATATAATAAGGCCGAAGGAGGCGATCATGCCGTTAAAGCCGCTAGGAGATGGAGTTGTTATTGAACTTTTGGAACAGGGCGAAAGATTAGTCGGGGGAATCCTTATACCAACCAATGTTGAAGAAAGCAAAGTTGCTGCACAAGGTATTGTGGTATCTGTTGGCCCAGGATTGATGAAAGAGGATGGGGGATATATCCCCGTCCCTCTAAATGCTGGGGATAAAGTACTCTTCCATAAATATGGAGGGGTTGATGTCGGATTCGAAGGTAAGAAATTGAAGCTTATCCGTCTTGCTGAAGTTCTTGCTCAGATTGTGGAATAAGAGAAATTCTAATCATAGATTTTAGCGATTAGATGCAGTTTGCACCGATCAATGAGCGAAAATCCCCCGTTGATCGGTGCAAACTTATGAAAAGAATTGATCCTTTGACTTGTTCGGGTGAAAAATAAAACATTTTTCATGAATAGTTATAGTCTCTAATTTATTTTTGCAACAATGCTAGAGAACAATGATGGAACTCCTGACGAGAGAACAATCCAGAGAGCAAGTATTTGAGAGAGACAATGGCAAATGCGTTATTTGCCATCAGCCCGCTCAGGATTCGCATCACATTATGGAAAGAAGGCTTTTCCCTGATGGCGGATATTATATCAATAATTTAGTAAGCCTTTGTGCTGAGCATCACGTCGCTGCTGAAACGACTACACTATCGCCAGAGGAGCTTCGCGCCGCCGCTGGTATTTTAGAGATTGTATTGCCTCCTCATCTTTATGATGATGAAATATATACTAAATGGGGGGATGGAGTTCGGCCTGATGGGATGAGGACAAAAGGCGAATTATTCTATGATGAATCTGTTCAAAAAATTCTAGAACGTGGTGGAGTTCTGGATTTATACCTTCCTTATGTCAAATATCCAAGAACTTTTCATTTACCAGATTCCCCCAACGCACTTTTAGCTAAAGATGATAAGATATTGAAGGATTATTCACAATTTTTAGGACAAGAAATTGTAGCTTCGGTGAAGTATGATGGGGAAAATGCTACTTTGTATGATGATTATTATCATGCTCGTTCTATCAATATGCCCAGTCATCCATCGCAAACATGGTTAAAGAATTTTCATGCTAATATGAAATACAATATTCCTAGAGGTTGGAGATTGTGTTGTGAAAATATGTTTGCTAAACATTCAATACATTATCACAATCTACCATCATATATACTTTTATTTTCCATATGGAATGAACAAAATGAATGCTTGTCTTGGGACGATACATTAGAGTGGTCAGAATTATTGAACATACCAGTTGTTAAACAACTTTATAGAGGGATTTGGGACGAGGATATCTTAAAAAGATTATGTCCTACCAATATAGATGGAGATGAATGCGAGGGATTTGTTGTCCGCAATGTTAAGTCTTTCCCTTATAAGATGTTTAGAAATAATACTGGTAAATGGGTTAGACAAGGACACGTACCTGAGCACGCAATAAATTGGAGAAGTGGACCAATCATTAAAAATGAATTGAGAAGCAAATGAAAAATCTAATACTATCAAGATTTGTGACTCGGGATCTTATCTTTCTGTAATCCAAGACAGGTTTTAGAAGTCGTTGGGCGAGCGTGCTCTAAATTCTAATAAAATTCAAAAAAGTTGACAGTGAATGGATCTTAGAGTATAATCAACGTGAGCAGGGCAGGAAGACGATGAAACTGACATGGGTAGGTGTAGGTGGAGCATTCGCTACAAAAGATCAATGGCATACAAATGCCGTTTTAACTTCCAAAAGCGGCAAAAACCTATTAATTGATTGTGGCGGCGATGTCCGGCACTCAACAGCCGAAGCTGGTTATGACATTACCGATTTTAATGGAGTCTATATTTCTCACTTACATGGTGACCATTGCTATGGGGCGGAATGGCTTGGATTCCTGTCATACTTCCATCCTGCCTATCAGGGCCGACCTAAACTCTTCATCGTTGATGCTTTGGTGGGTGATATTTGGAACTTCCTTCGATATTCAATGGAATCTCTCGAAGGCAAGGTTGCTAATTTGGAAACATATTTTGAGGTATATCCCATCAAAATCAATGATAATTTTATTTGGGAAGGTATCTCCTTTATACCGGTCCAGACCGTTCATATTGTTTCAGGATATGGCATTAAACATAGCTACGGATTAATTTTGAATGAAGAAAATACGAAAGAACAGATTTTTCTGACAGCAGATAGTCAATTTTGTCCACGTCAGATCGAAAAATTCTATCTTGATGCTGATATCATTTTCCATGATTGTGAGACTCTACCGTTTAAATCTAATGTTCATGCACATTATGAAGATTTGAGAACGTTGAAGTCAGAAATTAAATCAAAAATGTGGCTTGTGCATTATTCTCCAAATCATTCATATAATGCACAAGAAGACGGTTTCGCTGGATTTGTCCAAAAGGGACAGATTTTTACCTATGGAGAAGAAGCATGAGTAATAAGAACGAACGAACATTCACAGATATCCATATATGGAAAAACATGAAAGGTAGCAATGTGAATAAACTTATAGGTATTTCTCTTCTCGCAGTAACATGTCTAATCTTATTGAGACCATATGTTATCCCAACTCCTAAGGAAGTGATCAAATATAAGGATTACCCCAATTGCTTTGTTAGCGAAATGAAAATAGATCAGGGAGCATATTTAAATTTTTATGATGCCTATATTAAGGATGGCCAAATTTTTGTCAACCCCTCAGCAATAGCACATAATAATTGGAGAAGTTGTGTAAGCCAAGATACTTATAAAATCATTTGTAAACAGGATGGTTATCATTTATTTGGAATATCCTATATAGCAAATCATAGTGTATTCCCTTCAAAAGTAAATCTTTTTATATCTCCAACCCCAATTTTAGTTGTTAGCTATAGCCCTCATTTGTAGGAGAAGAAAAATGACAACAGCAATAATATTGAGTTTTATCCTATTCGTTCTAGGAGCTTATGGCCTAACCTTATGGTCAGATTGTTATCAGACTAAAGTAAGTGCTATGGGGAATGATCTTAGTAAAAGAATGGAATCTGTTGAGAATAAATGTGAAGAATTATTGATGATTGTTTCGAATACATTGATCGACGATGGAATATCAGACGAAGATATGACAAGATTGCGTGGAATGATGTCAGGATTGGATTCACCTAAACAATCTAGGAGATGAAATGAAAGAACCAGTACAAGTTAAGCAAGTTATTGTGATAAGAGTTAAATATCCTGATAATAAAAATGGGACCAGATCACTTAGGGCTGGGAAAATGATTGCTCAAGGTAGTCATGCATCTATGGCCTGGATTGGCACAAGATTTCGCGCAGCCATCAGTATATTACTCGAAAATTTTAGTTTGGAAGGATTAGCAAAAAAGCTATCAGGTAATAATAGAGAAATATTCAAGATTGGACTTTCTCATGAAGAAATTCTTTGGTTTTTTGGAGGATTCACGAAGGTTGTATTGCAAGTTGATACAGAAGAAGAACTTTTAGAAATTTTTGAAAAGGCAAAAACTGCTGGATTGACTGTAGAATTAATAACCGATAGCGGCAAAACAGAATTTGATGGCGTCCCGACGAAAACCTGTCTCGGAATAGGCCCCAATAAATCTGAAGAAATCGACGCGATAACTGGAGCATTAAAGCTGTATTAGGATATAATGGTAACAATCTCAGGAGCGAAGCGACTAATAAATTATGGTAAATTTCAAACGAACGGTTTGGATTCAATTGGGTAATTGCTTTGCTAGGAGTGCCCAGAGAGAGAGAGA
>Ga0172369_10001953_pt1 | contig 28967 bp, 8 predicted proteins | sample LakKiv25m_FD_114539 | JGI IMG/M metagenome (GOLD analysis project Ga0172369, IMG submission 114539) | Freshwater microbial communities from Kabuno Bay, South-Kivu, Congo - kab_022012_11.25m | ecosystem: Environmental > Aquatic > Freshwater > Lake | place: Democratic Republic of the Congo...
CCATCATCGCGTCCGCTGCCGGCTACAACCCGGTGACGAGCCCGCCCTTTCAGGTCAAGGTGGGCGCCGCGAGCGCGCTTGCGTTCACGGTCCAGCCCGGTGCCACCCAAGCCGGCGTCGCGACCACCGCCCAGGTGACCGTGACGGACGCATGGGGCAACAAGGTGGCGACGGGCGCCCAGACCGTGGAGCTGTCACTGGCTGACAACCCCGGAAGTGCAATACTTTCTGGAACCATGACGGTCACGGCCAAGGCCGGCGTGGCAGACTTTGCCGATATTCGCATTGACAGGGCCAGCAGCGGCTATCGGCTCAAGGCAAGCGCGACTGGACTGACCGATGGCGCCAGCGATCCTTTCGATGTGACCTTTGCCAAAGCGACACGCCTCGTGGTGACAGGCCAGCCGTCCGATGCGGTGGCAGGGGTGCCGCTGGCGCCGGCAGTGACACTGGAAGTGCAGGACGAATTCGGCAATCTCGTGGCGGACGACGCCAGCCTCGTGACGGTGGCGCTGGGAACCAACGCCGGTGGCGCGACACTGGGCGGTCAGACCGGCGTCGAGGCTGTGAACGGCAAGATCACCCTGGACAACCTGCTTCTCGACAGGACCGGCGTGGGCTACACGCTCAGCGTGTCCTGTGCGGGCCTTGCTGGCGCGCTGACCCTACCGTTCGATGTGCTGCCGAGCTTGCCCACGAGGCTGATCGTGGTGACGCAGCCCAGTGACGCGGTGGCAGGGGCGACGATGCAGCCGGGCGTCCAGATCGCGGTCCAGGATGCATACGGCAACAACGTGGCAGCGAACGTGGCGGTCACGCTGTCGATTGGCGCGAACCCAGGCGGGGCGAGCCTGTCCGGTACGACGACCGTGACAGTCGACGAGGGCCTTGCCACGTTCAGCAACCTGCAGCTGGACCGCGCTGCCACGGGCTACACGTTGGTGGCCAACTCGCCGGGTCTCATCGGCATGACGACGTCGACGTTTGACGTCACGTTTGCGCCGGCCGCGCGGCTGGCCTTCGAGATTCAGCCGGCGGGCGGCCTGGCGGGCACGCTGCTGGATCCGCCGCTCGCGGTGCGCATCGAGGACGCATTCGGCAATACGGTGACGACCGCGGATGACCTCGTGTCGATTCGATTGGCTGAAAATCCGGGCGGTGGTGTGCTCGGCGGCACAACGAATGTCAAGGCGCTGGCCGGCATCGCGGTGTTCGGCGACCTGCAGATCGACAAGGCGGGCAAGGGCTACGCCGTGAAAGCTGAATCCGTAGGCCTGGTGCCGGCGCAGAGCCAGCCGTTTGACATCGCTTCCGGAACGCCGACGCAGCTGCGCATTGTCCAACAGCCGACGGACGTCAAGGCGGGGGCGCCCATCCAAGCGGCGATCCAGGTGGCGGTGCTCGATGCCGCCGGCAATGCGGTCACGGGGGCGACCACGCAGGTCACGGTGACCATCGGCAGCAATCCTGGCGGCGCCTCGCTGATCGGGCAGACGACTGCGACGGCTGTCGGCGGCGTGGCAACATTCGACGACGTGCGCCTGGACCGGGCGGACAGCGGCTACACCCTCGTGGTCAGCGCGTCGCAACTCGCAAGCGACACCAGCATTCCGTTCACCGTGGGCCACGGCACGGCAGCTCGCCTCGCGTTCGTCACGGCACCGGGCGACACGACGGCCGGACAGGCCCTGCAGTCTGTCAGCGTCGCGGTGGAAGATAGCTATGGAAACGCGGTGCTCGATGCCGCGCAACCCGTCAGCCTCGGCCTCGCTGCGACGACGGAGGGCGTTGTGCTGGCCGGAACGGTGACCGTCACCACGGTCGCCGGCCGCGCAGACTTCGTCGACCTGACCGTCGACAAGGCGGGCAGCGGCTTCGCGCTGACGGCGCAGGCGCCAGGTTTGCAGGGCGCGCTCAGCGCACCGTTTGCCGTCACACCCGGAGCCGCCGCGCGGCTCGTCTTCTCCCAGCAGCCATCCAGCAGCGTGGCCGGAACGCCGCTGACACCCGCAGCCGAGGTCCGCGTCGAAGATGCATTTGGCAATGCGACGCTCACTTCGGATCAGGCCGTCACGCTGTCCCTCGGTCAGAATCCGGGTGGGGCGGCGCTGCTGGGCGCGGCGTCCGTGGCCACGGTGGCAGGCAAGGCGACCTTCGCGGACATCGCCGTCGACAAGGTGGGCAGTGGCTACACGTTGCTGGCGTCCTCTGGTGGCCTGCAAGGCGCGCAGAGTCAGGCTTTCGACGTGACGTTTACCCTGCCGACCGCCCTAGCCATCGCCACAGAGCCGACGACAACGGTGGCGGGCTTGGCCATGGACCCGGCGTTGCGCGTCAATGTGGTGGACGGTTTCGGCAATGTCGTCCAAGGTGTCTCGACCCTCGTGACAGTGGCGATCCAGACCAATCCGGGCGATGCCAAGCTGCTGGGCACGGCCACCGTCGCCGCCATCGACGGCGTCGCAACGTTTGCCGATGTGCGCCTCGACAAGGCCGCTGTCGGGTACACGCTCGTCGCCAGCGCCGGCAGCCTGAGCGCCGCCACCACCAAACCTTTTGATGTCGTCGCGGGTGCGGGTACCCACCTCGCCATCGCACAGCAACCGAGTGGCGGCGTGGCGGCCAAGCCGCTGAGTCCGGGCCTCGCGGTCGCCGTCCTGGATGCCTTTGACAACCCGGTCCATGATGCAACCAACGCGGTCCACCTGGCGCTGCTGCCCACGGAATCGACGGCGCCGCTGGGAGGAACGCTTGAGCAACTGGCGGTCAATGGCCGCGCTTCCTTTGACGATCTGCATATCGACAAGACCGGCGTCTATGCGCTGGCGGCTTCCGCGCCGGGACTGACCGGCATCGCCACTACCGACATCACGATCCAGGCGGGCAGCCCGTTTGCGCTCAGCTTTGTCGTGCAGCCGACTTCGGTGGCAGCGGGGGCGATCATGCAGCCGGCGGTGCAGGTCCTCGTGTTGGACGCGTCGGGCAACCCTGTGGGCAGTGCGACGAACACGATCGCTTTGCAGATTGCGAACAATCCAGCTGGCGCCGCGCTGTTGGGCAACTCAGGTGTCGCAGCGCAGGCCGGAACCGCGACGTTCGAGGACGTGCGTCTGGACAGAGCCGGAGACGGCTACACGCTGACCGCGGTCGCCGACGGCCTCGCCAGCGCCACCAGCACCCCATTCGGCGTCACGGCGGGCATCGGTGCGCGGCTCGTGTTCCTTGAGCAGCCGAGCGCTGCGGTGGCCGGCGCTGCCTTCGATCCTCCAGTGAAGGTCGGCGTCGTCGATGCCTACGGCAACGCCGTAACTGGCGAGGCGCATGCCGTCCAACTGGGCGTGGCGCAAGGACCGGTCGGCAGCGCGTTAGCGGGCTCGCCAACAGCCGACATCGTGGGTGGCGCCGCCGTGTTTGCGGACGCCGCTCTGCCCAAGGCGGGCACCGGCTATGTGCTCGGCGCCATGTCGCCCGGTCTGGCGGACGCGGCCAGTGCGCCCTTCGCAGTCACGTTTGGCGCCGCAGCCAAGCTCGGCTTTGTCACCGAACCGGTGGATGGCGTGATCGGCGTCCCGCTCAACCCGGCCGTGCAGGTGTCGGTGCAGGACGCCTTTGGCAACACGGTGACGACGGCCAGCGCGGAGATCACGATCGGTCTGCAGGCCGGTGCTCCGGCGGCCACGATGACGGGAACGACGCTGCGCAGCACCAATCTCGGCGTGGCGACCTTCGCCGACCTGCAACTCGACCAGATCGGCACTGGCTATGCCCTGCAGGCGTCCGCCAATGCCCTGGAATCGGCGACAAGCGCGCAGTTTGCCATGGCGGCGGCCGGCAACCTCCGGCTTTCGTTTACGGTTGCACCCACGAGCGCGACGGCGGGCGAAGCATTGACTGGCATCGAAGTCACGGTGCTCGACAGCCTCGACAACGTGGACACGACCGCGACAACGCCCATCACCATCGCCGTGAGCAACAACCCGGGGGGCGCCACGCTGGCCGGCACCAAGACGCTGGTTCCGACGGGCGGCAAGGCGACGTTCACGGACCTGTCGCTGGACAAGGCGGGAACGGACTACACCTTGTTGGCAACCCAGGCGGGCACGACGGCGGGCGTGAGTCCGGCGTTCGACATCGCTGCAGCAGCACCGGCGCGCCTGCTGTTCCTGAGCCAGCCAGGCACAGCGACGTCGGGGACGGCCATCAGTCCGGCGATTCAAGTCGCGATTGCCGACGCTAACGGCAATGTGATTGCCGGCGCAACGGACGACGTTACGGTGTCATTGGCGCAGGCAAGCACGGAGGCAACGCTGTCCGGCGCGACCACGGCCGCTGCCAACGGCGGCATTGCGCAGTTTGGCAGTCTCGCCGTCGACAAGGCTGGCAGCGGCTACGCGCTCGTCGCCAAGTCGACTGGCCTCGCCACCGCGACAAGTGACGCATTCCAAGTCGTGCCGGGGGCCGCATCACAATTGCGCTTCGCTGTGCAGCCCGCAGGCGTCGTCGCGGGGACAGCGATGGCGCCATCGGTCCAAGTCGTCGTTCGAGATGCCAATGGCAACACGGTGACAGGCGCAACACCGCCCGTCACGCTGGCCGTCGGCCTCGGTCCCGTTGGTGCTGCGTTGACCGGCACGACGACGGTCGCGACGACGAACGGCACGGCCACGTTTGCGAATGTGGTGCTCACGCGCGCTGGAAGCGGCTACACGCTGCAGGCATCTGCAGGCGGTCTGCAAGGCGACACGAGCGCAACGTTCGACGTCAATCCTGCGACGGCTTCGCAACTCGCCTTTGTCGTTCAACCGGGTGCGACGGCGGCAGGCTCGAACCTGACGCCCGCGCCGCAAGTGGCCGTGCAAGACGCGTTCGGCAACACGGTCCCCACCGCGACGACCGTCAGCCTGGAATTGGGCACGAACCCGAGCGGCGGCGCACTCCTTTCCGGCAGCACGGCGGCGACCAACCAGGGCGTTGCGACCTTCGCCGGCACTGCCTTGGACAAAGCCGGCAACGGTTACGCGCTCAAAGCAAGCGCGTCCGGTCTCGAATCTGCGACGAGCATGCCGTTCAACATCGCGCCAGGTGCAGCCTCCAGGTTGGTGTTCGCCGTTCAGCCGTCCACGACACAGGCGGGCGCGGCGATGTCACCTGCCGTCAAAGTGCTGGTACAAGACCAATGGGGCAATCTCGTCACATCGGCGTCCTCGGTCGTTGGCTTGGCCATCGCCCAGGGTAACTCGGGCGCGACACTGTTGACCGGCGCATCGGCGACGGTTGTCTCGGGCGTGGCCACGTTCGGCAATGTCAGTGTCGACAAGGCCGGCACGGGGTTGCAGTTGAGCGCGACGGGCACGGGCCTGACGGCGGCCACCAGCGCGACCTTCGACGTCGGGGCAGCGGCACCGGCGCGCCTGGCTTTTGTCGCGCAGCCAACGACGACCGCGGCCGGCGCCAACATGGGTCCCGCAGTACAGGTGGCCATCCAGGACAACTGGGGCAACATGGTGTCCTCGGCCACGGGCCAGGTCAGCCTCGCCATCGCCAACAACGCCGGTGGCGGCACGCTGTCGGGCACGCTCACGGCCGCGGCAAGTGGCGGTATTGCGTCATTCTCGAATGTGCGCCTCGACAAGGCAGCCAGCGGGTACACGCTCGGCGCCTCCTCCGGCAGCCTGAGCGCCGCCACCAGCTCGGCCTTTGACGTCACGTTTGGCGATGCAGCGCGCCTCGCATTCTCGGTGCAGCCCGTCCATTGCACCGCCGGCTCGCCCATCACGCCGGCAGTCAAGGTCGCGGTGCAGGATGCATACGGCAACCTCGTCTTGACCGCCACGAACAGCGTGTCCGTGGGCCTCGGTGCCAATCCCGGCGGCTCGACCCTGGCTGCCAACACGAACGCAGTGGCCGGCATCGCGACATTCAGCGATCTCAGCCTTGGCAAGGTGGGCAACGGCTACACGCTCACGACCAGCAGCAACGGCCTGACGGGCACGAACAGCACGGCCTTCAACGTCACCTTCGGCGCTCCGCATCACCTTGCATTCGCCGTGCAGCCCGCAGACGCCACTGCCGGCGCCGCGATTTCACCGGTCGTCAAGGTTGCCGTCCTCGATGCGAACGACAACCTGGTCGGTACGGCGGCGACACCGGTCACCATCGAACTATCGGATAATCCGGGCGGTTCGACGTTCACGGCGACCTCATCGGCGGCTGTCGCGGGCGTTGCCAGTTTCGCCAACCTCAACTTGGACAAGGCCGGCAGCGGCTATCGATTCAGTGCGAGCGCCGCGGGCCTGGCTCCGAGCGCCAGCGGATCCTTCGCCATCACGGCGGCCGCCCCGAGCAAGCTGGCGTTCACGGTCCAGCCGGTCAGCGGCACGGCCGGCACGTCACTCGCTGCGCTTCAAGTCAGCGTGCAGGATGCTTTTGGCAACCTCGTTCCCACGGCAACGAACGCGGTGTCACTCAGCCTGTCGACCAACCCGGGCGGCGCGACGCTGCTGACGGGCAACTCGGCCACTGCGGCTGGCGGCGTGGCCACCTTCGGCAACCTGAGCCTGGACAAGGTCGCGAGCGGCTACCGGCTCGGCGCCGCCGCCGGCGGCCTGTCGCCCGCGACGAGTGACGCATTTGCCATCACCGCCGGCACCGCGGCGAAACTCGCCTTTGTTTCCCAACCTTCCGATGTCGCCGCCGGCGCGAACATGGCCAGCTTCAAGGTCGCGGTCCAGGACACGTGGGGCAACACGGTCCCGACGGCGACGGGCACCGTAGCGCTTGCGCTCTCGACCAATCCGTCCAGCGCCACACTGTTGGCCGGCACCACCGCCAACGCGGTCAACGGCATCGCTACGTTCGACGCCGTGCAACTCGACAAGGTCGGCAGCGGCTACAAACTCACCGCTACGGAGCAGAGCTGGACGTCACAGGCAAGCAACGCATTTGCCGTGACGCCGGGCACCGCGACCAGGCTGGCGTTCAGCGTCCAGCCAGCCGACGTGACGGCCGGCGGCACCATGAGCGCCGTCAAGGTCGTGGTCCAAGACGCATTCGGCAACTTCGCACCGAGCGGTGTGCAGTCGATCACGATTGGCATGGCGAACAACCCGGGCGGCGCCAGTGTCTTGACAGGCGCAACGGCCACCACTTCAGGCGGAACGGCGACCTTTGGCAACCTCACCTTCGACAAGGCCGGCACGGGCTACACCCTGTCGGCCACGGGCCCCAACCTGACCGGCGACACCAGCGCGGCGTTTGCCATCAGCGCGGGCGCCAGCCAGAGGCTCGGCTTTTCGGTGCAGCCCAGCGATGTCGCAGCCGGCAAGCCAATGGCGGTCGTCCAGGTCGCTGTGCAGGACATGTTTGGCAACGCCGTGGCGAGCGGCACGCAGGCGATCCACCTCAGCTTCGCCACCAACCCGACGGGTGCCAGCATCCTGACCGGCGCGGATGCCACCGCTGTGGCCGCAGTCGCCAGCTTTGGCAGCATCAGTCTGGACAAGGCTGGTGTGGGCTACAAGTTCAGCGCTAGCGCGTCGGGCTTGATCAGCGCCACGAGCGGAACGTTCTCCGTCGTCGGAGGCGACGCGACCAAGCTCGTCTTTGCCGCGCAACCTGCTCCGGGCGCCGCTGGCGCAACATTGGCTGCGGTCGATGTCGGCGTGCGCGACGCATGGGACAATCCGGTGACGACCGCGACACCGTCGATCACGCTGGCCCTGAATGCGAACACCTTGCTGGGCACGAATCCGGTCGCAGCAGTGGCGGGCGTCGGGCATTTCGCCGACTTGAAAGTCAACAAGGTCGGCACGGCCTACACGCTGACCGCATCGGCATCTGGCCTGTCCAGCGCGACGAGCACGACGTTCGACATCACACCCGGTGCACCTGCGGCGCTGGCATTCTCAGTCCAACCCACCACTGCTGCCGCTGGCGTCGCGATGACGCCGGCCGTCCAGGTGACGATCCTGGACGCCTATGCCAACCCCGTCACGGACGCGGCAAACACGGTCACGCTCGCCATCGGCACCAATCCCAGCAACGGCTCCTTGCTCGACCCGCAGTCGGCCGCAGCTGTGGGCGGCGTCGCGACATTCGATGGTGTGCGCCTCGACAAAGTGGGCACGGGCTACACGCTCGCCGCAGCGTCGGCAGGCCTGACAGGGGCGACAAGCGGCACATTCAACGTGGCCTATGGCACGGCTGCGAAACTGGTCTTCGCGTCTCAGCCGACGACGACCGTAGCCGGCGTCAACATTGCGAATTTCGCCGTCAACGTGTTGGACACCTATGGCAACCTCGTCGCCAATGCCACGAACTCCGTCACGTTGAGCCTTGCGGCCAATCCAGGCGGCGGCACGCTGAGCGGCACGCAGTCGGTCTCGGCCTCGAACGGCGTGGCCATGTTCTCCGGCGTCAAGCTGCAGAAAGCAGCTTCGGGCTACCAACTGGCTGCCGCTGCCACCGGTCTCGCTGGTGGCACGAGCGCGACCTTTGACGTCACATTTGCCGCGGCTGCGCAACTCGCATTTACCAGGCAACCCGTGAACACGGCTGCCGGCGTCGCCCTGAGCCCCGCCATCGAAGTCACGGTGCAGGACGCGTTCGGCAACAAAGTCAGCAATGCCAGCAACGAGATCACAGTCGGCATCGGCACCAACCCCAGCAGCGGCACGCTCGCAGGCACGTTGTCCAAGAGTGCCGTGGCAGGCGTGGCCAGCTTTGCCGACGTGTCCGTGAACAAGTCGGGCAATGGCTACACGCTGACCGCGAACTCGGCGCCACTGACGGCGGGCGCCAGTTCGTCGTTCAACGTCACGCCCAATACCAGCTTGCGCCTCGTGTTCACGACGCAGCCGACCACGCCGACGACGGCAGGCACTGCGCTCGGCTCGGTCGCCGTCACGGTGCAGGACAGCTTGGGCAATCCGGTGTTGACGTCATCGGCATCGATCACCATTGCCATCGCGACCAATCCTGGCAATGCGACGCTGTCGGGCGTCAAGACTGTCAATGCCTCCGGGGGCACCGCGACATTCCAGGATTTGAGTCTCAACAAATCTGGATCCGGCTACACCCTGCAGGCAACGAGCGGGGGCATGACATCGGGCGTCAGTGCAACGTTCGCCATCAGCGCGGCGGCAGCGACCCGGTTGCTGTTCTTGAACACGCCCGCTGCGTCGGTCGCCGCCGGCGCGCCTGTGCTGCAATCCGGCGGCAGTCCGCTGCAAGTGGCCGTGGTGGATGCCTTTGACAATACCGTGCCGAGCGCCACGAACAGCGTCACCTTGGCCCTCGATACCAACACTTATGGCGCAACCCTCGGCGGCAGCGTCACGGCGAGCGCCGTGGGTGGCGTGGCCAGCTTCGGCAGCGCGAGCGTCGCCAAGGCCGGCCTCGCGTACCGCCTGGCTGCGACCACGGGCGGCCTGAGCGGCACGTTCAGCGGCACCTTCGACATCCTCGCCGCCGCGGCCGCCAAGGTCGCTTACAACGTGCAACCTTCGAAGACTGCAGCGGGTGCCGCGATGACGCCCGCGGTGAAGCTCGACATCCAGGACGCGTACGGCAACGTCGTGACGAACGCCACAAACGTCGTCACGCTGGCAGTGCAGAGCGGCCCATCCGGCGCCGTGCTGACCGGCGGATCTGCGGCGGCATCGGGTGGCACGGCCGCATTCTCGAATCTCACGCTCGACAAAGCCGGCACCTACACGCTGGCGGCAACCAGCGCCCCGCTCAGCGGCGCAACATCCTTCTCGTTCGTCATCGACCCGGCAACTGCCACGACATTGGCGGTAACGACGCAGCCATCGACGGTGCAGTCCGGTGTGGCGATCGCGCCTGCCGTCGTCGTCGCCGTGCAAGACAATTTCGGCAATACCGTTGCATCATCGACGGCTTCCGTGACGCTCGCAATCAGTGCCGGTCCTGGTGCACTGACAGGCGGCGCGGCGTTGGCCGCCGTTGCGGGCCTGGCGACCTTCAACAACCTCAAGCTGGACAAGGTCGGCAGCTATCGCTTGCAGGCGACGTCGAACGGCCTGCTATCCGTTTCGACCGGCCAGTTCGACGTGACGCCCGGCACACCGACGCGGGTCGTCTTCAAGACACAGCCGTCCAGCGCACAGGCAGGTGCGCCGCTCGGCAATCCGACGGTCGAAGTGCGTGATGCCGCAGACAATTTGTGCAGCTCCTACAACGCCACCATCGCCCTGATGGTCACGAGCGGCACCGGCTCGGGCAACTTGGTGGGCACCAAGAGCGTCACCGCCGTCTACGGCGTCGCATCCTTCCCGTCCGTGCACCTCACGGTGACAGGTGCCGCCTACAAACTCACGGCATCGAGCGGCAGCCTGATGACGGCGGACAGCGCCACATTTGCCGTGACATCCGGGAATCCCTATTCCTTGAGCTACGTGCAGCAGCCTGGCAACGTCGCGGCAGGTGCAGCGATCAGTCCGGCGGTCGCGGTCAGCGTGCTCGACCAGTGGGGCAATGTCGTCACCAACGCGTCGGGTTCGGTGTCGATGGCCGTGCTCACGCCGGCTGGCAATCCGCTCACCGGTGGCGGTGGCACGGCGCCGAGCTCTGGCGTAGCCACGTTTGCCAACCTCGTCCTGTCCAAGGCGGCTTCCTACACACTTCGAGCCAGTTACAGCGGTCTCACGGTCGACACGGCGACCTTCACGGTCTCGCCCGCTGCGGCTTCCGCGGCGCGCTGCACGCTCACGCCGTCCGTCGGATCGGCGACGGCAGATGGCAGCGCCAGCATCGGGTTCACCGCGCTCATCCGCGACGCCTATGACAACCCGATCAGCGGCCAGACCATCGCGCTGTTCAGCAACGGCGCGAACAACAGCCTGACGCAGTTCGGCACCACGAACGGCTCCGGCACAGCGACCGCATCCATGACCTCGACCAAGGCCGAAGGCAAGACAGTCAGCGTGCTTCTCAATGGAACGACGCTCGCCAATACGACGGTCACGTTCACGGCCGGCGCGCCCAACGCCGCCCACTGCACGTTGACGCCCAGCAGTCCGAGCGCCACCGCCAACGGCGTCTCGTCCATCGCGCTCACGGCAACGCTGCGCGACGTGAACGACAATCCGGTCCCCAACTACGCGGTCTCACTTGAATCTACTGGAAACGGCACGGTGATGACGCAGCCAGTGAACACGACGGCTGCGGACGGCACGACGACGGGTTCGATGACGTCGACCAAAGCCGAAGCCAAGACCGTCAGTGCCACGATCGGTGCGCCGAAGTTGACCATGGCCAGTACATCCGTGACCTTCGTCGCAGGAACGCCAGATTCGGCCCACTCGCAACTGTCCATCGCGCCGGCGAGCCAGGCTGCGGGCGCCACATCGTCGGTGACGGTTACTGCCCGCGATGGCTTCGACAATCCAGTCTCAGGGCAGACAGTCACGCTTTCCTGCACGGGCAACGGCAATAGCCTGACGCAGCCGACCGCAACGACCAACGCCTCCGGCAGCGCGAGCGGATCGATCTACTCGACCAAGGCAGAGTCCAAGACCCTGACCGCAACGATCGGCAGCGTCGCGACCGTCAATCTCCCGTGGACGGTAGTGGCCGCAGCGGTCGACAACGCGCACAGTACCGTATCGGGGTCACCCGGCTCCGCGACCGCGGGCAGCGGCGCGATTTCGTTCACGATCACCGTACGCGACGCGTACGACAACCCGATCTCGGGCGCGAACGTCACCTTGGCCAGCACCGGCACCGACAACGCCGTGACCCAACCGAGCAGCACAACGAATGCAAGCGGCGTCACCACCGGCTCGATGACTTCGACCAAGGCCGAGAACAAGACGGTCTCTGCCACGGCCGGACCCGGATTGGGCTTGCCGGCCGGTAGCACGATGGTTTCATTCAAGGCTGGCGCTCCCGCAAATGGCCACTGCGCATTGTCGCCCGACATCACGCCGCAGAGCGTCAATGGCACGATTGTCTTGACGGCCACGGTGCGCGACGCGTGGAACAATCCCGTCCCGGACGTGAGCGTCACCTTGTTCAGCACCGGCTATGCCAACTCGTACACGCAGCCGTCCTCTGCGACCGACAGCACTGGCGTGACAAGCGGTTGGATGGTGTCGACAAAGGCGGAAGCCAAGACGGTCAGCCTGCTCATCGGTGGCACGGCGTACGCAAGCACGAACGTCACCTATGCCGCGGGCCCTGCCAAGCAGGTCGTGTGGGGTCAACAGCCTGGCAACACGACGGCCGGCGCGTATTTCGCCACGCCACTGACTGTAGAAGTCCATGATGCCTGGGACAATCTGTGCACGACATCGACGGCAAGCGTCACCATCTGGCGGCCCGCCGGCGCCGCAGGGCTCCTCGGCACACTGACCGTGGCGGCCGTGGGTGGTGTGGCCACGTTTGGCGACATCTCGGTCACCGTGGCGAGCGCTTCGGATCAGTTGGCCGCGGGGGGGGCGAATCTCTCGACGAACTACAGCAGCCTCTTCAGTGTATCCGCTGGAAAACCGCAGAGTATCGGTTGGTCCCAACAGCCGACCGGTACAATTGCTGGGACCATTCTCGCGCCGACCGTGGCCGCCATGGTGGTGGACGGATACGGCAACCGCGTCACGACCGAAACCGACACGATCACGCTCGACCTCGGCGACGCGCCGGCCGGGGCGGGTCTCGGCGGCGGTGGTGCGGTGACCACGGCCGCGGGCCTCGCCTCGTGGCCCAACGCCTACTTGTGGCAGACCGGCAAGTACACACTGGTTGCCATGAGTTCGACCTTCGGCACCACCATCCAGTCAGAACCGTTCGTCATCGAACACGGCACGCCCTACCCAGGGTTGAGCACGCTGAGTGCGACGTCGGGATGGGTGGCAGCCGCGCCGACAACCGGCATCACGGTTACGGCAACATTGCAGGACTACTACGGAAACCCCGTACCGGATCAGGTCGTCTCCTTCTCCAGCAGCGAACAGTCGGACTTCTTCGGCACGACATCGGCGACAGACGGCAACGGTATGGCGTCTATCGGCTTGGGCTCGACCAAGGCCGGATCGCGCACCGTCACCGCAAAGGCGGCCGATGGCACGACGCTGGCGAGCACGACGGCCTTCCTGAACGACGCGGGAACGGCCCAGGCCAACACGAACCTCGCCGTGACGCCGACCATTCAGTACGCCGATGGCACATCCACGGTCGCCATCACGGTCACGGTCGCGGACCAGTTTGGCAACCCTGTCGGCGACAACGTCAACGTCGTCGTCACCGGGTCGGGCAACACCTACGGTTCAGTCGGATTCAGCTCGGGTGGCACATTCTCGACGACGCTCAAGAGCACCAAGAATGAAGTCAAGTATATCACGGTGTATGTCGGCTATGACGAAGGCTCTGGCGAGCCGCTCGCAACGGTGTATGGCACGGCGACCTTCGTGGCGGCGCCGCCAGTCCTCAGCAACCTGAGCGTCACGACGGGCGCCTGCGCCACGATCAACTACACGGCCAAGCAACTCCAAGGGATGCCGATTGATCTGGTTGCGGAGTACTCGATTGCAGGCGCCAATGGCCCTTTCAAGCGGTGCAGTCAGGCATCGGTCGGCAATGCAGGCGTCGCGGGCGTGTCGGCGACGGCGGTCGGCGTGTCCCATACGTTTGGCTGGAACACGTCCGCTGATCTTGGTGTCTTCGATGGACAAGTCGTCGTCAGGCTCTCGCCTTCGTCGGCGAACGGCACGATCGTCGGCGCGCCGGTCAGCACGACGTCATGGCTGTCGAACGGCTTGATGTTCGGCAGTTCGACCAACTACGGCCTCGCCAATGCCGGCACGCGCGGCATCGCGACCGCAGACATGAACCGGGACGGCTACACAGACGTGGTGACGGCCAACTATCTGACATCAAACGTTTCCATTCTGTCGGGCGGATCCTCGGGCTCTCTGTCCCTTGCGGGCAGCTATTCGGCCGGCGGCGGATCACCGGATCAGATTGCGGTCGCGGACTTCAACAAAGACGGCAAAACGGATGTTGTGGTCGGCGACATTGCCTTGACCGGCGTTGGCGTGATGCTCAACAGTGGCGTCGGCGCCCTCGGCGCGCCTGTGCGCTGCGGCAGCAACACAACCAAGGGCGTGGCGACAGGCGACCTCGACGGCGACGGCGATATCGACATCGTCGCGGCGGCCTGGGGAGCCTCTGGCTACTTCGTGTGCACCAACAACGGCTCGGGCAGCTTTACGGCCGGCGCACTGATGGGCGGCGGCGGCAGCGGCTGGTCCATCGCTCTCGCCGACCTCAGTGGCGACGGCAAACTCGACCTCATCTACGACGGCGGCAGCGGATCGGTTCGCGTCGGCATCGGCAGCGGCAGCGGCACGTTCGGCACGCTCACGGCGTATGCAGGCAGCGGGATGCACTATGCCCTGGCCGTGGCCGACATCGACCGCGACGGCAAACTGGACGTGCTGGGCGCCGGCGCATCGAACGAAGTCGACATCTGGAGGGGCAATGGCGACGGCACGTTGGCGGCGAAGACCACCTGGCTGGGCGACGGCACCAACCAACTCGGCTTGGCGGTCGGGGACTACAACGGTGACGGCATTCCCGACATCGCCTCGGCAGGTTCCGCGACCAATACGGTCACTTTTGGCCCGGGCCGCGGCGACGGCACCTTTGGCAGCGGCGGCTATGCGGCCATGGGCTCCAGCGGATGGGGCCTCGCCATTGCCGATATCAACCGCGACGGCAAGGCGGACGTCGTGCTGGGCAACAGTTCGGGCACCAGCACATCGGTCAAGCTCAATGCCACCGCGTCGGCTTGCGAACGCCAACTCGGCGGCACCATCGAGACCGCGGTCGGCCTGACGCCGAACGGCGCGGTCATGGCCGACTTCAACGGCGACGGCAAGCCGGATGCCGCCGTGGCCAACGCCGGCGCACCATCCTTCTCGCTCCTGTTCGGCAGTGGCAACGGCGGCTTCACGGCTCCGGTGACGTACGCTTTGTCGGCGTCGCGCGTGGGTGCCGCGCTTGCGGCGTTCGACCTGGATGCCGATGGAGATCAAGATCTTGCCGTCGCACAGGCTGGCAGTTCCAGCGAACTGATCACGTACACGAACAACGGCTCGGGCGTCTTCACCAACGTCGCGTCGTCCACCATCGGCTCTGTCACACCAGTGGACATGGGCGTCGGCTATTTCAACGGTGACGCGAAACCCGACATCGCGATCCTGACCGCCGACAGCTTGATCATCTACAAGAACAACGCGTCGAATGTGCTCACCCAGTACATGACCTACATGCTGTCGCCGAGCGTGGAGAAGGCGCAACGCCTTGCCGTCACGGAAGTCAATCAGGACACCTACTCGGACATCGCGGTCGCGAACAACGCGCAAACTGGCGCTGCGCTGTACATCGGGGCCGGCAACTTCGGCTTCAACCCATTGACGCCCAGCCCCAACATCGGCCCCTGCCGCTCGGTAGCTGCGATGGATGCGAACGGCGACGGCAAGAACGACCTCCTCTTCGCCAACGGCTCGAACGTCCGCGTCATTCTCAACAACGGCACTGGCAATTGGGTCTCGGGCTCGTCCTACACGACCGGACTCGGCGCTTCGAGCAGCCTGTGGGCCATCACGGCGGGCGACTTCAACGGGGACGGCGTCCAGGACATTGCCACCGCCGGCTACGACGGCGGCACTTCGGGCGGCGGCGTGGCCATCCTGCCCGGCGCTGGCGACGGCACCTTTGGCACGCCCACGACCTACGCCGCGCCACGCACGACGGTCGACCTCGTCGCGGCCGACACGAACGGCGATGGTCGATTGGACGTCGGTTGCGTCAACCAGTCGGCCGATACCTTCGGCATGCTGCTCAGTTCGGGCGCGACCGGCATGCGCGGCGCGCTGCACTTGACCGCGCCAGACGCGTATGGCTTGACGGTCGCGGACTTCAACCGCGATGGGCGCCTCGACTTCGCCGCCACCCGAGCCGTCGCCGCGGGCGCCGTCACCGTGCTGAACAGCAGCGGCACGAGCTACAGCGCAGGCGTGCAGTACGCGACATCGGCGAGCACGCCGCAGGGCGTGTGCGCGGTCGACTGGAACGTGGACGGCAAACTGGACCTCGTCACCGCCCACGCTGGCGCCGGGGGCTACGCGATCCATTCAGGCGACGGAACCGGCCTGTTCTCCTATGTCGGCTCCTACTACAGCAACAATTTCATGGATGTTGCGACCGGCGACTTCAACCAGGACGGCAAACCGGATGTGGTCCTGTCCAACGACATGGCCTCGGGGACCGACTACCTCAGCATCGTCAGCGGACCCGGCGCCCTGTCGGGTGGCTCGATCTCCACTGTCGGCGTCGGCGCGCTGCAACCGCGGGGCCTGGCCGTTGCAGACTACAACATGGACGGCAAGCCGGATATCGCTGTCGCAAACCTGAGTTCCAACGTGACCGTGGCCTTCAACGCCGGCCTGGGTGTCTTCACCACGTCAAGCTACACTTTGTCTGGAGGATTCATCCTGTACGCCGCGGCAGGCGACGTCACCGGCGATGGCAAGCCGGACATCGTCGCCACCAACAGCGCCGCGCCCGGCAACTTCGGCGTGTTCATCTTGACCAACACCAACGGCGGTGGCGCCAGTGCCTTCTCAGTCGGAGCACAGATTCCGTTGGGCAAATATCCAACCGGCGTCAAGCTCGCCGACATGAATGGCGATGGCAAGCTCGACATCGTCATCGCCAACTACTACGGCTTTGTCACACTCGGCATCAACGGCGGTTCTGGCACATTCACCAACTGGCAGCACTACGGCGGTCTCGGCGGCGTGAACTGGGCGCTGCAAGTGGGCGACTTCAACCGCGACGGCATCTTCGATGCGGCGACGTCGGACAATGGCACGGGCAGCGTCTCCGTGCTGTACGGCCGCTGATCGGCCCGCCTCTACAGCGGATCGGCGACCGTTCCGCGCAGCGCCGCAGCCACTTCCGCTTCGCTGACGCCTTTGCGCCGCGCATAGTCGGCGCGTTGGTCCTGCCCTACCCTGCCCAGCGCAAAGTACTGCGCCTCCGGGTGCGCGAGGTACAGACCGCTCACGCTCGCCGGCGGCGTCATCGCCAGACTATCGGTCAGTGACATGCCGATGCGATCCGCCTGCAACAGCGCAAACAGCTTGCGCTTGTCCGTGTGATCCGGGCACGCCGGATAGCCCATCGCCGGCCGGATGCCGCGGAACTTCTCGGCCAACAGGTCTTCCTGGCTCAGTTTCTCGCCCGGCGCGTACCACTGCCGCCGCGCCCGCTGGTGCAGCCACTCGGCCAAAGCCTCCGCCAGCCGATCGGCGAGGGCTTTGACCATGATCGCATTGTAATCATCGCTTTGCGCCTCGAAGCCGCGCACCAGGGCGTCTGCCCCGATGCCCGCCGTCACGGCAAAAGCGCCGACGTAGTCCGGGGTTCCCAGCGGCGCCACATAGTCCGCGAGGCACAGCTGCGGCTTGCCACCCTGCTTTTCCTGCTGCTGGCGCAGGAAGGCGAAGCGCGCCACTTCCTGCGTCCGCTTCTCATCGGCGAATAGCACGATATCATTCGCATCGCTATTCGCCGGCCAGAAACCGTAGGCGGCATTCGCCGTCAGCAGACCTTCTCGCACGATGCGATCCAGCAACGCCGTGGCGTTTTGGTACAGTTCCGTGGCCTGCGCGCCGTACTCAGGATGCTGCAGGATGCGTGGAAACTTCCCTTTCAATTCCCATGCGATAAAGAGGAATGTCCAGTCGATGTAGGGCACCAGCTCCGCAAGCGGCACGTCCTTGAGTTCGACCCGCCCCAGCACCTGCGGGACCACGACATCCCCATACGACAGCTGCGGCCGCCGCGCTTGCGCCTCGGCCAAGCTCAGCAGCGGGCGTTGTGCGCGGTCCAAGTGCACCTGCCGCAGTCGCTCCTGCTCCACGGCATTGTCTTCCAGATACACAGCCTTCTGCGCAGACAGCAGCGCCGAGACCACGCCCGCAGCCCGCGAGGCGTCCAGCACGTGCACAACGGGATTCCCGCAAGCTGGCGCAATTTTGACGGCCGTGTGCTGCTTGGAGGTCGTCGCACCGCCAATCAGCAGCGGCTGCTTCATGCCCTTGCGCTGCATCTCGCGCGCCACGTGCACCATCTCGTCCAGCGACGGCGTGATGAGCCCGGAAAGCCCGATGATGTCGACGTTTTTGTCGATAGCGGCCTGCAGGATCGTCTCGCACGGCTGCAGCACGCCGAGATCGATGACCTCGTAGTTGTTGCAGCCCAGCACCACGCCAACGATATTCTTGCCGATGTCGTGCACGTCGCCCTTGACCGTCGCCAGCAACACCTTGCCCTGGAAGGTCTGCGCGCCGCCTTTCTGCACCGCCATCACTGGTTCCAGCACCGCGACACCCTTTTTCATCACTCGGGCCGACTTGACGACTTGCGGCAGGAACATCTTGCCCGCGCCGAACAAGTCGCCGACCACCGCCATGCCCGCCATCATCGGACCCTCGATGATGTCCAACGGCCGCGGGTACTTCTCCAACGCTTCAGCGACGTCAGCCGCAATGAAGTCGACCATGCCATGCACCAGCGCGTGCGAGATGCGCGCCTCGACCGTGCCCTGGCGCCAGGCGAGATCCTGCTTTCGTTCCATACCTTTGTGCGCCACGGTCGCGGCGAATGCCACCAGGCGCTCGGTCGCGTCCGGCCGGCGGTCCAGCACGACATCCTCCACGTGTTCACGCAGTTCCGGCGCGATTTCCTCATAAACGGCGAGTTGTCCGGCATTGACGATGCCCATGTCGAGGCCCGCGCGGATGGCATGAAACAAAAATGCGGAGTTCATCGCCTCGCGCACGGCGTCGTTGCCGCGGAAGGAGAAGCTGAGGTTCGATACGCCGCCGGAGACCTTGGCCAAGGGGCATTCGCGCTTCAGGATTCGGGTCGCCTCCATGAAATCGACGGCATAGCGCGCGTGTTCCTCGATGCCCGTGCCGATGGCCAGGATATTCGGGTCGAAGATTACGTCCTTCTGGTCGAAGTCGATGCCTTCCAGCAGCTTCCAGGCGCGCAGACAGATGTCGACCTTGCGCTGCGTCGTATCTGCCTGTCCCGCCTCGTCAAAGGCCATCACGACAATGCCGGCGCCGTACTTCCTTGCAACTTGCGCCCGCCGCACGAACTCCGCCGCGCCGTCCTTGAGCGAGATCGAATTGACGATGCCCTTGCCTTGCAGGCACTGCAGGCCCGCTTCGAGCACACTCCACTTGGAGCTGTCGATCATGACCGGAATACGCGCGACCTCCGGTTCAGTCGCGAGAAGGTGGAGAAAAGTGGTCATCGCCTGCTCGGAATCGAGCATGCCCTCGTCCATGTTGACATCCAGGATGTTGGCGCCGCCGCGCACCTGATCGAGCGCCACCGCGACGGCCGCCTGAAAGTCGCCCGCCTGGATGAGCCGAGAAAACTTCTTCGATCCGGTGACATTCGTGCGCTCGCCGATGAGCAGAAAGTTCGACTCCGGGCGGATGACCAGGGGCTCCAAGCCCGAGAAACGCGAAAACGGCAGTTGCGGCACGGCGATCACTCGCGCCGGCTCGGTCGCGACGGCCCGGGCGATGGCGCGGATGTGGGCCGGCGTCGTGCCGCAGCAGCCACCGACGATGTCGACGAGGCGGTCATGGGCAAAGCTGGCGAGCAGCCGCGACGTGACATCCGGAGTCTCATCGTACTCGCCGAAAGCATTTGGCAATCCCGCGTTCGGATAGCACGAGATGCGCGTCGGCGAAAGCTGAGCCAACTCCTCGATATACGGCCGCATCTGCGCCGCGCCCAGTGCGCAATTGATGCCGACCGAAAACGGCCTGGCGTGGACGATGGATGTCCAGAAGGCCTCCAGGGTCTGCCCCGACAACGTCCGGCCGCTCTTGTCCGTGATCGTCACCGACAGCATGACCGGAACCCGCTGACCACGAAGGATAAACTCCTCCTCCATCGCGACAATGCAGGCCTTCAGGTTGAGGGTATCGAAGACCGTCTCGGCAAGCAGCAGGTCCGCGCCGCCATCGAGAAGCCCGCGCACCTGCTCGCGATACGCATCGCGCACCTGCGCGAATGTCACGGCGCGGTAGGCCGGATCGCCGACCCGTGGCGACATCGACAGCGTCTTGTTCATCGGACCGATGGAGCCAGCGACCAGCCGTGGCTTGCGCGGATCCTTGCGCGTCCACTTCTCGCAGGCCTCGCGCGCCAACTGCGCCGCCGCAACGTTCATGTCATAGACTACTGATTCCAAGCCATAATCGGCCTGGGCAACCGCCGTTGCACCAAAGGTGTTGGTCTCGATGATGTCGCTGCCCGCTTCCAGATAGGCCTCGTGGATCGACGCGACGACATCTGGCCGCGTCAACACCAGCACGTCGTTGTTGCCCTTCAATTCATGAGAATGATGCGCAAAACGCTGACCGCGAAAATCGTGTTCGCGCAAGTCAAAGCGCTGGATCTCGGAACCCATCGCGCCGTCGAGTACCAGGATGCGTTGCGACGCGAGGGACTCGAGTTGCGCGGTCGTGTCGTTCATGGATGGCCTCTTGAGTTGCGGCGGCGCGATAGGATACGGTTGGGTCATCACGTTCGGCAAACGAATCGAGAATCCACCGCCAAGGTCTGGAGGTACACATGGGCGAACGCTTCTTTCGGCCGACGCAAGTGTCGGCTTTTCGTACGCTTGCCGCGGTTTCGTGGGACGCGCCGCGCGACCCGACCATCTATGGCAGCGAGGATGTCGACGCGACGCGCCTGATGGCCTGGCTGCAAGAGATCCGTGAACAAACTGGACAAAAGGTGACACCGACCCACGCGGTGGCGCGCGCATTCGCGGCGACCCTGGCCGAGCATCCGGAGCTGAACTGCACCATTCGCCGCGGCCGAGTCTGGCAGCGCAAGGATGTCGACGTGTTCCTGCAAGTCGCTGTGCCTCATGAGGAAGGCAGCAAGCTGCAGGGCGCGGATCTGTCCGGCGTCGTGCTGCGGCAGGCGGACAAGCTGGACACCGCGGGCATGGCGCGCGAGTTGACGGAGCAGGCGCAGCGCATCAAGCAACGCGATGATCCGATGTTGGCGCGCACGAAGAACAACCTGAAGTGGATGCCGGCGTGGCTGGGCCGCTGGATGATGATGCTGATCGTGTGGCTGACGCACGATCTGGGCTTGGACCTGTCGAAGCTCGGATTTCCCACGGATCCATTCGGTTCCTTGCTGGTCACGTCGGTTGGCATGTTCGGCATCCGGCACGCGTGGGCGCCGCTCTTTCCGGCCGCGCGCGGCATCGGCGTCGCTGTGGTCGGGCGCGTGTTCGACGGCGTGGTGGTCGTGAACGGCAAGGTCGAAGTGCGGCAGTTGCTGCCCCTCGCCATGGCGCTGGATCACCGGTTGATCGACGGCTATCAAGGCTCGGTGATGGCGCGCGGCGTGCTGGAGCGGCTGGCGAATCCGGAAACGCTGGACATGATGCAGCCTTGACGGCTCGCCCAACGCGGATCAGCGATCTTCCGTCTCTGTGTCCTCTTGCGGCGCGGCTACCGGTTCGGGCGGCGGCGGCAACGCGACCGCTCGCGCTGCGGAGGGCCAGGCATACGCCAACGCTGACACGGCGTTGCAGAGCCCACCCGCTACGGTCGCCGCGATCGGAATCAAGACGAGACCCGGCTCGCGCACGCGCTGCGGCGGCGCCAGGGCGTTCACGGCAAAGCCCGCAGCCACGGCGCCCAGCGCGCCCGCCGCCAACGTCAGGTAGCCGGGCACGCAACGGTGCTGCTTGCTGACCAACGTGATCTCGGCTTCTGGCTGCGTCTGCGCGAGTTCCTGGATGAAGGCGTCCGACCAACGACGCTCGCCGGTCGCGGCAGCCGGCGAGTAGACACGCTCGACCGGCACCATGATTGCGCGACCGCCCACGACGACGGGCACATCGCTCTGCAACACACGCCGACCGCGCAGATCACCGGCCAGCACGCTGTACCGCACCGGCACACACGGCAGGCAGGCGCTCGCACCCAGCACCACAAGCAGCAGCAACGTCGAACGGGTCGCCATCCGGCCTCCGCGCGCGGCAGGCTAGCACAGCCGAACAGCGGTTGCAGTGCCCAGCCACCGCACGAAGGTGTACAGTCGCTGTCTCTTTTGCTCGGAGTCTTTCATGACCAGTCCCCAGGATCTTCTTGCGCGGCCGCTGACGTTGCGGTGCGGCGCCGTGCTGCCCAACCGTCTCGCCAAGTCGGCGATGAGTGAGGCACTCGGCACGATCGACAACCGCGCGACCCGTTCGCTGGTGCGCCTCTACGAACGCTGGGCGCGCGGCGGCGTGGGCCTGTGCATCACTGGCAACGTCATGATCGACCGGCGGGCGCTGGGCGAGCCGGGCAACGTCGCGCTCGAAGACGATCGCGATGCGGACGTGCTGCGGGCGTGGGCCCAAGCCGGCCAGTGCGGGCATGGGCAATTGTGGATGCAACTGAACCATCCCGGAAAACAGGCGCCGAAGGGCCTGAATGCCGAGACCGTGGCGCCGTCCGCCGTGCCCTTCAGTGCCGCGCTGCAACGCTTTTTCGACGTGCCGCGCGAACTGACCAACGCGGAAATTCATGATATCATTTCACGTTTTGCGCGTTCTGCGCAGCTGGCTGAGCAGGCAGGCTTTGGCGGTGTGCAGATTCACGGCGCACACGGGTACCTCGTCAGTCAATTCCTGTCGCCTAAACAGAACCTGCGAACAGACGAGTGGGGTGGGGATGCGGAGCGCCGCCGAAAGTTCGTGCTCGCCGTCTACCGCGCCATCCGCGCCGCGACGCGGCCGGGCTTTTCCGTGGGAATAAAGATGAATTCTGCAGACTTCCAGCGCGGCGGCTTCACCGAAGCCGAATCGCTCGACGTGCTGCGCGCCCTGTCGGACGAGGGCATCGATCTGCTGGAGATCTCGGGCGGCACCTACGAGGCGCCGGCCATGGCCACCGGCGGTCGCGAGAGCACAAGGCAGAGGGAGGCGTATTTCCTTGAATTTGCAGACAAAGCCCGAGCGGTCACGACCGTCCCTCTGATGGTCACCGGCGGATTTCGCAGCCTGCGCGGCATGGCCGCCGCACTGCAGGCGGGGTCGCTCGACCTCGTCGGGCTTGCGCGACCCTTGGCCGTGGAGCCTGACCTGCCACTGCGCCTCTTGGCGGGCAAGGACCCTCAGCATCCCGTTGCCGACAAACTCGCTACTGGAATCAAGGTACTCGATAGGGCGGCGCTGATGGAGGTCGCGTGGTACTCCAGGCAACTGCGGCGCATGGGGCGCGGCGACGATCCGGAGCCGGAGGAGCCGGCGCTGATGGCCTTTCTGGGCACTGTGCTGGAGAACGGCTGGAAGACGTGGCAAACGCGGCGCCTGCGAGCCTAGCCAGAACGGATCGCGCTGACATTCGCCGTTCATCCGCTTGCTTCCCAGGCACGAGACAGGGTAGCATCCCGAGGCGCGCAGGCTCGGCGGGTCGCTTCGGGTCGCGCAATGGAGGGGACGTGAACGGCATTCAGCAACGGCCTGCCAGGCAGTGCCGGCGGCGCAGTAGCGTGGTGTGGAGCCTCGTGCTCTGCGGTGTCGTCCTGGCGGCTGCGGCGCTCGCGGCGGAACCAGCCAAGGGATTCGACAAGTCCAAGTCTGCGGCAGCCATGGCGCAACAAGCCGCGGCGGCGTTTCAGGCTGCAGACTACGTGCGCGCCGCGGAACTGTATCTGGCCGCCAATCAAAGCAGCCCAGATCCGCTGTACCTCTATGGTGCCGGGCGCGCGGAGCACCTCGCGGGCAAGCGCGATGCGGCGGAGGGTCATCTGCGCAAGTTCCTGGAAGCGCAAGGCGGCGATCCGGAGCGGGAACAACGGGCGCGCGCGATTCTGACCGAGATCGAAAATGCCAAGCTTGATCAGCGGGTCAGCGAAGGCGATGCCGTCGCCAAGAGCGGCGATTTGCGGCTTGCGGCACAGTTGTGGGCCGATGTGGCGCGCCAGGCACAGGATCGCTTTGAATTGCACTATCGCTCGGCAGTGGCGTACCAACAGGCGGGCGACCTGCAGGCAGCGCTGACGCAACTGGATGCCTACTTGAAGCTGGCCGGATCTGGCGCCGCCAACCGCAGCCAGGCGCTGCTGCGTCGCGACGCGGTGTCGCGCAAGCTCAAAGGTGAACCGGACACGACGACGCACCCCGGCGTGACGACGACAAAAGTTCCGCCCGGTGGTGTGCAGGATCCGAACAAGAAGCCTGGCCACGTGGGCGACCCGACGGTGCGTCGCCCAGAGCCCAAGCCAGCAGAGTCCAGCCTCGTGCCTTGGACGCTGCTGGGCGGTGGCGTGGCGCTCGGGCTGGGCGGTCTGGGCGTGTACCTGGCGACCCTCGGCGACATCGATTCGTTCAACGCCGACACGGCGGTCAGCGGCGGAAAGATCGCCAAGATCAGCTACGCCGAAGCGGAGCGGCGCGGTTCGTCGATTCGCACCCGTGAGGCGGTGGCCATGGGACTCGGCGGCGTGGGCATCGTTTGCGCGGGCGTGGGAACCTGGATGCTGCTGAACAGCGACGCGAAAGTGGCTGTCACGCCCGGACCCGTGCCATTGGGAACTGGCCTGGCGTGGCGGTTCTGATGCCTGCCGATCGTTTGCGCGAGACTGCCGTCCAACGGGGAGCACCGTCGATGAAGCACCTGATTTTGCTAGCGTTGATTCTTGGGTCGGCCTGCACGCCGATTCCTGGCAAGACGTTGTTCGTCTACCAGACCGAAGAGCAGAAGACCGCCGCATTGGCGGACGCCAAGGCAGCCGGCGCGGACGCGGATGCCATCGGCGGGGATACGGCCACGCCCGATACGCCATTGACGGACGCCGATGTCGGGTTGACGGACGCTGATGCCGGATTGACAGACGCGGACGGCGCCGTGACGGATGTCATCCCGACTGCTGACAACGGTGCCACGGACATCACGACGCCCCCGGACGCCCTGCCCCCTGACGGCGCACCCGATGTGCCGGTGGTCACGACGGATATCTTTGTCGTCAAGTGCGGCGACGGTGTCTGCTCGCCGGGCGAGAACAAGACGTTGTGTGCGGCAGACTGCTACTGCGACAACGGCACGTGCGACCAAGGCGAGACCTTCACGAACTGCTCAGTCGACTGCTGCAAGTGCGGCGACAGCGTGTGCGAAACCATGAACTGCAAGGAAACATTGGAATTGTGTCCAACAGACTGCGCCGCGTGCGGCGACGGCGCCTGTTCGCCGGGCGAAAAGCCATCCAGTTGCCCGGTGGACTGCTGCGGTGCCTGCGGCGACGATCTGTGCAAGTGCAATGAGACCGCCAAGGATCCTGCACCCGACAACTTCGTGAGTTGCCCCCAGGACTGCCTCGCGGCGTGCGGCAATACGATCTGTGAAAAGGGTGAGAATACAACAAATTGCAGCGCGGATTGCGATACCAAGGCGTGCGGTAACGGGAAGTGCGAATCGACCGAGGGTCCAGAAATCTGCCCCGGTGACTGCAAGACGGCCTGCGGCGACTGCGTCTGCGACAAGGGCGAGGACCCGAAGAACTGCCCGATGGACTGCGGGTCCTGCGGTGACGGCACCTGCAGCAACTGTCCGCAGATGAATGAGAAGGAAGACTGCCCCGCCGACTGCATCAAGTAAGCGCTTGTGCCAAAATAGTTTGGAACTGTGCCCGTTTGCTTCTTGTCTGGTCGCTAAGCTCGCCGATGCGGATTCGCGGCGACTTCTGCGACAACGACTCCATCGGGTCTTTCTGTCGCAGGCCCTATCCGGCAGGCAGTCACTTCAGCTTGACCAAACTTCACACGATCGTCACAATCCTCGGCTCAGCTATGGGCTGAAGGAGCCGCCATGAACTGCCTGATTTTCAAGATGCTGCGTCACGGCCTCGCACTTGCCGCCGCGTGCACGGCCGCGGCCGGTCTGCTGGGTTGCGCCACCGAGCCGGCGCCGGCCGAAACCACCGACGACCTGACCAGCAACACGGCGCTGGCCCGCGAACTGACCTTCAAGGGTGTGGTTTTCGTCGATCCGAATGCCAGCCAGGCGAGCATCCAGGCGACCATCAAAAAGCAGACCCAGTCCGGTTTTGGCGCGCTGCGTACCGCGACGATCATGCCGAACAAGCGCGAGTTGGGCGAAGCGGACCCGAAACTGTTCGTCAAGACGCCGGTCGATGTATTCGACACCGGCAAGCCGGGCTCTGCTGCGGTCAAAATGCTGCGCGTTTCCTATACTTACAAGGACATCGCTGTCGTGCCGAAAGCGTTTGCGAGGCGTTCGAGCATCTCGGTGGGCTTGCTCAGCTCCGAATACGCCAGCCAGACCGCACGCATCCTGGTGGAATGCACCGACAACGACTCGGAAGCGCACGAATTCCAGGACTCGATCTGGTACGTGTTCAATCCGTCGCGCACGTCGTGCAAGACCGCGATGGCCAAGGAACAAAAGGCGATCGATGCGGATCGGGCCAAGTTGAAGGACGCCAAGACCCAAGTGCCCCAGTCTGAGGTCAAGCGCCTGTATCTGCCGATCACGGCAGCGCTGGTCGGCGACAAAACGAACAAGAATGCATCTTACCCTGAATACAACAAGTTGTGGGCCGGCGGCATCAAGAAGGGGCGGCTCATCATCGGCGTGGTCGGCGGCCTGCTGGCGGAGTGGGAGAGTGGCGGCCCCAAGCCGAGCACGATCGACGACGAAGGCTACAGCGAGTGGTTCCAGATGATGCGCGAAATCTACAATGCGCGTCCGGACTTCAAGCTGACCAAGACGGAGCCGGCGGTGGACATGACGTCCTATCAGATCGGTACCGTCAAGGTCACAGGTGCCCGCTTCGAGGATCTGATGAAGTGGGAACTCGACGGCACGGGTTGGCCGGCGGGCATCACGACTCCGGATCAGAAAAGGCAGTTGCGTCAAGCAGTGGCCGACAAGATCCTGCAGAACTGGCTGACGTTCGAATTGCCGGTCAAGGTCAAGATCGGCAAGGCCACCACCGCGGCGGTCACCATCGAAATCAACAGCTACTTCGGCGCAGGCGGCAGTTCGGGACCGCACAAACGCGCCATCAAGAACAGCGATGTGTTCATCTACAATGGGCATTCCTACATCGGCTATGGCCCCTTGGACCCCGGCAACTTCACGGCGGCAGATTTCCCCAGCAGCTACCAGATTTTCTTTATCGACAGCTGCGTGTCGTACAACTACTACGAAAAAGACTACTTTCCCCTCAAGAAGGGCGGCACGGCCAACTTGGAGTTGATCACCAACGGCATGGAGACGTGGACGACCGGCAGCGGCGGCGCGCTCGGCCAGTTCATCGCGACGCTGGTCGACGGCAAGCAGCGCACGTACAAGGAACTGCTCAAATCTGCTGAAGTTCCCGGCGGCTACTCTTGGGGCGGCGATGCGCTGCGCATGGTCGATGGCGAGCTGGACAACGCCTACCTGCCCAGCAAGACACCCATCGTCGTTTCGCCCTAACGGCAGATGCCCACGAGCAGAAAGCCCAGGCTAGCGTGGTCCGGCAAGGATCTGCGCACGGCCGCCGCGCCGGTGACGCTGCGCGACGACCAGACGCGCTCGCTCGCGACGGCCAGGGGTCTTTGCGACAACCGCCTGATCCACGGCGATAACCTGCCGGTGCTGCATGCGCTGGCGCCGGAGTTCGCGGGGCAGATTCGCTGCATCTACCTGGATCCGCCGTACAATACCCGCAGTGATCCCGCGCAGTATGACGATGGCGCACTGCACCGCGCCTGGCTTTCGGCGCTGCGCGACCGGTTGGAGGCGATGGCGCCTCTGCTGCGCGAAGATGGCTCGCTGTGGCTGCAACTGGATGATCACGAAGTTCATTACGCCAAGGTCCTCTTGGACGAGGTGTGGGGCCGCGCCAACTTCGTCACGTCGGTGGTGTGGAGGCGGCGCGCGTCGCAGGCCAACTCGGCGCGGCACCTGGCGACAGTGCACGACCACATCCTGGTCTATGCCAAGAACCTCGCGCACTTGAGACTGGGGCGCGTGCCGCTGAAGGAGGCGTACGTCAAGGAGGCCTACCGCAACCCGGACGGCGATCCGCGCGGGCCTTGGCGCTTGAAGCCGCTGCTGCAGGGCAAGAAGTCAACGAATCTGCCGTGGACGCTGACGGCACCGGATGGGCAGCAATGGACGCAGCGGTGGCGTTGCTCGCCGTCGACGTTTGACCGCTACTTGCAGGATCAACGCATTCATTTCGCGCCGGGCGGGCTGCCGAACATCAAGCTGTTCTTGAAGGAAAGCAAAGGCATGGTGCCTGGCACGTTCTGGGATGGGCCGGGCAGCAACGAAGAGGCGTCGCGCGAAGTCGAGGGGCTCTTTGGAGCGAAGACGGCATTCGACACGCCCAAGCCGGAGGCGCTGCTGGCGCAGATCTTGAAGATCGCAACGGATCCTGAGGATTGGGTGCTGGATGCCTTTGCCGGGTCCGGCACGACGGGCGCGGTGGCGCACAAGCTGGGGCGGCACTGGCTGATGATCGAGAGGGAGCAGCCGAGCGCGCGGCTGGCGGCTCAGCGAATGCGCAAGGTTGTCGAAGGTGCCGATCCTGGCGGCGCGACGCGGGCGGAATCGTGGCAGGGCGGCGGCGGGTTTCGCTACCAGGAATCGATGCCGGAACGGGCGTAGGTGCTGGTGTCGGCTCAGGTTCTACGGCTTTGAGCCGGTGTCAGAAGAAGGTGGCGGCCCGTTCATACGCCGCTGCGCCGACCACGCTGCCGAACTTGCGGCCGACGAAATCGTCCGGCTCGATGTGGATGCCGCCCCAGATGCGCGACTGCCCAGCCTGATCGGCGGCGTCGTAGTAGGTGGCCCACTGCAGATGGATCGGCGTGCTCGGGCCCA